>ENA-OWNT01000288-OWNT01000288.1-seawater-metagenome-genome-assembly--contig:-NODE-288-length-134937-cov-5.956043_pt1 | contig 134937 bp, 111 predicted proteins | sample MGYA00238136_ERZ651165 | MGnify/ENA primary metagenome ERZ651165 (study PRJEB26861, sample SAMN08777766) | seawater metagenome | isolation source: coastal seawater | place: USA: Florida | collected...
GTCGACAGCCGGGACGGCGAGACGGTGCTCGAGGCCCTGGAACGGGCAGGCGCTGTGGTCCCGTCCTCCTGCCGCACGGGCTCCTGCCAGACCTGCCTGCTCCAGGCGGTCGAAGGCGAGGTCCCCCGTGCGGCCCAGGTGGGCTTGTCTCCGGGCATGGTCGCCCGAGGGGGCCTGCTGGCTTGCCGCTGTCTGCCGTCCACCGACCTGATGCTCGGCCCCGCCGACGCCCTGTCCCCTTCTCTCGCCGGCACCCTCCGTCGAATCGAAGCCGTTGGAGATGGGACCGTGCTGCGGGTCTGGCTCACCGTTCCTGAACTCGACTGGCTCGGTGGCCAGTACATCCACCTCCAGCGAGCGGATGGCTTGTCGCGCCCCTACTCCATCGCCAACCTGCCGGGCGGAGACGTCGAGCTGCATGTGGCCATCGTGCCCGGTGGTCAGATGAGCGGCTGGCTCTCGGAGGCGGCTTCCGGCACCGACATCCAGGTGCGGGGGCCGGCAGGAGAGTGCGTGTACGTGTCGGGCGAGCCGGACCGCCCACTGGTGCTCGCGGGCCTCGGCACTGGACTCGCCCCACTGCTGGGGGTGGTGCGAAGTGCCCTGGCAGACGGTCACACGGCAGACAAGCACCTGTTCGTCGGCGCGCGCGCCGCGTCGGGGCTCTACCTGCTCGACGAGCTCCAGCAGCTTGCGGCAGATGAGGACAGCGTACACCTGCACCTCGGGGCACTCGATGCCGAGGGGACCGAAGGAGTCTCTGAGGGAAAGCTCGAAGACCACCTGCTGTCGCAGGTCCAGACTCTGAAACCAGCGAGGTGGTACGTGTGTGGAGCAGCACCTTGGGTACGCTCCCTCCAGCGCCGCCTCTTTCTGGCGGGCGCCTCGCTGTCCCGCATCCACGCCGACGCCTTCACGACACGCTCGGACTGAATCCGCCCCGCGCTCCGGTGGCGGCACTGGAGCCCGCCCATGCGCCTCACCCAGCACACCGACTATGCGCTGCGGCTCCTGGTCCACCTCGCCGTTGCTCCCGAAGGCCGTGTGACGGCAGTGGACGTAGCCAACACCTTCGGCATCTCGGTCGACCACCTCCGCAAGGTCGTCCAGCTGCTGGCGGGGGCGGGCTACGTCAACACGCGGCGGGGGCGTACCGGGGGTGTTGCGTTGGCGAAACCACCCGCCGACATCTGCATCGGCGACGTGGTGCGGCTCACCGAGACCGACTTCGGGCTGGTGGAGTGCTTCCGCCCCGACAACCGGTGCGTGCTCACGCCTGGCTGCGCCATCATCCCGGTGCTGGCCGACGCCCGGGACGCCTTCCTGGCAGTCCTCGACCGCGCCACGCTCGCCGATTGCATCGGGGACTCGGCCGGCATCCGCCGCCTGCTTTCGCTGGGAACGGACTGAGCGTTTCAGGTGAAACCACTCAGATGTTTCGTTTCACCTGAAACCACTCAAGTGAATCACCCCATCGACTCGGCTTCGACCTGGGCCTGGGCCGTACTCATCCCCGGGTGGCTGGCGGCGGACCGGGTGCGCACGACCATCACCGGAAGCTCGGCCTTGCGGATGACAGCCTCGGCGACGCTGCCGTAGATGGCGCGGGCCAGACCCGTGCGGCCGTGGGTACCCATCACGATCATCTGGGCCCCCTCCTGGCGCGCCTCGCTGAGAATGGTGTCGACCACGTCGCCTTCGCGAACCGCCAGCCCCACCTCCACGCCGGAGCTCTCGAGGATGTCTGCGAGCTCGCGCAGGTGGGCGCAGGCATCGTCCCGCAGCACGGCCTGTACCGAGCGACCGCGCACCCGGGCCCCGCGCTCCACCCCGTTCACGGCCCGCACGACGTCGAGGAGGATGGCCCGGGCCCCCAGGCCTGCGGCGACATCCGCTGCCGCCCCGACCACCTCGGCCGCACAGCCGGAGGGATCGACGGGAATGAGGATGGGACGGACATCATCGAACTGGTGGGTGACAGCGGACATGGAGAGCCTCGCAGGTTGGAGTTGCGCCAGGTCAGTGCAAGTCCCGGGCCGGGTCTGGAGCCACCAGGTTGGTACGCCCGTTGCATTGCCCTCCAGCACACACAGGGCGCCCGGTGAGCGGGTGCCCAGACCGCGCCCCCCCGGCCACCCATCCCACGACAAAGGTGTTCCCATGTCCTTTCTGTCCGCCATCTTCGGCAGCTCCGCAGGCGGTGCCACGCGCGTCTCCGGCACCCAGGCCCGCAGCCTCGTGGGCGACGGCGCGCAGCTCATCGACGTCCGCACTCCCGCCGAGTTCAAGGCGGGGCACGTCAGCGGCGCCACCAACATCCCCCTGTCCTTGCTGCCGGTGCGCATGAACGAGCTCGACCGTGAGCGTCCTGTCGTCGTCTACTGCCGTTCGGGCGGCCGCTCAGCCAGCGCAGGCGGCATCCTCACGAAGGCCGGCTTCGGCGGCGTGCACGACCTGGGACCGATGAGCGCCTGGTAGGCCCCGCCTGCGCAGAATCGCCCCACATCGGTTCCCACCAGCTGCCCCGGTCGCAGGCTACCCTCCCCGCGGAGGTGCCCATGAAGCGACCGGGGTTTGTCGTGTGGCTCGTCGCCGCCTGCGTGGCCTGCACGCCCGACGACGAAAAGCAGCCCGAAGACGACAGCGGCGACGTCACCCACACCGAGCTGCCCGAGCTGCCGGACGCCGCAGAGGTGGGTCACTTCGCCGCTGCCACCCGCGACGATGAGATCACCACCGCCACCGGCCAGCAGCTCCGGGTGCAGACCTGGTATCCAGCCGACCCGGCCGCCACCGAGCAGCCCCACGTCTACAACGGACTCATCGCTGGCACCGCCCTCGACGGCCCCGTGCACGCCTGCCAAGGGGTGCGCCCGGTCGTGATGTTCAGCCACGGCAACGGCGGGATGCGCTTTCAGTCGATGTTCCTCACCGAGCACCTCGCCACCCGCGGCTGGGTCGTGGTGGCCCCCGACCACGAAGGCAACACCGCCTTCGACCTCGACAGCGACCGGGCCGGCGAGCACACCATCCGGCGTCCGCGCGACATCTCCCAGACCTTCGACTGGCTCATCGGCGAGCTGGCTGGAACGGGTGGTCCCCTCGATGGCTGCGTCGACCCTGCAGCTGGCTACGCCATCGTCGGGCACAGCTTCGGCGGCTACACCTCCGTCGCCCTCACCTCGGCCACCATCACCTCGGAGCATGCCGGAAGCTGCGCCCCGGGCTGGCTGTGCAGCGACACCGAGGCCTGGCTCCTCGCGCACCCAGAATCCGACCCCGCCGACCTCCGCGACGACCGCATCTGGGCCAGCGTGCCCATGACACCCGCGGCCTACGAGATCCTGGCCCCCACTCTTGGCGACAACACCGTGCCCACCCTCGTGATGGGCGGCACCTACGACACGCTCACCACGATGGCCGGCCAGGTCCAGCCCATCTACGACGGCCTCGGGGGCGACAAGTACCTCGCCGAGATCGACACTGCGGGCCACTACACCTTCTCCGACGCCTGCACCCTCGTGCCCACCTACGAGGACTGCAACCCGCCTTTTCTCGAGCTCGGGGCCGCCCACAGCCTCATCCGCGGCATGACCACCGCCTTCCTCGAACGGGAGGCCGGACTCGACGACCAGTCGGGCACCTGGCTGCCCCCCGCCGACGCCGTCGTGCGCTGGGAAGCCGACTGACCGCCGGTTGGTGTCCACCAAAGCGCCGGAGTACAAAGGCGCCCCAACTCGCGGAGAAGCAATGCGCATCGGAGTTCTCGGATCCGGCTCCTGGGGGACCGCCCTCGCCATGCAGCTCTGTCGGAGCGGCGATGATGTGTGGCAGTGGGACCACCGTGCCGAACGGGCAGCCCGCACGCAGGCCGAGCGGGTGAACAGCCAGTACCTCCCCGGCATCCCGCTGCCCGACAACCTCACCGTGTCGTCCGACATGGCCGCCGTGCTCGACGACGCCACCTTCGTGGTGGAGGCCATCCCCAGCCAGTCGGTGCGGGGCGTCATGACCCAGGCGCTCCCCCACCTCCGTGCAGATGCCACCATCTGCTGCGCCAGCAAGGGCATCGAGCAGTCCACCCTCATGACGATGGACGAGGTGCTCGAAGACGTGCTTTCCACCGAGCTGCACCGCCGCAGCGCATTTCTGGCCGGCCCCAGCTTCGCCAAGGAGGTGGCCAGGGGCATGCCCACCGCGGTCGTGGTCGCCAGCCGCGACACCGCCACCGCCGACCTCGTGGCCGAGGCCTTCCACGGCGGTCCCTTCCGCGCCTACCACACCGACGACATCGTGGGTGCCGAGCTGGGAGGGGCCCTGAAGAACATCATCGCCATCGCCACTGGCGTCGCAGATGGGGTCGGTGCCGGACTCAACGCCCGGGCTGCACTCATCACCCGGGGGTTGGCCGAGATCACTCGCCTCGCCGTGCATCGCGGCGCCAATCCCCTCACTCTGGCCGGCCTGGCGGGCATGGGCGACCTCGTGCTCACCGCCACCGGCGACCTGTCCCGCAACCGACGGCTCGGACTCGGCCTTGGCGCCGGCAAGACCCTCCAGCAGATTCTCGACGAGCTCGGTCAGGTGGCCGAGGGCGTGGTCACCACCCGCAGTGCGCGCGACCTGGCCGCCCGTGAGGGCGTGGAGATGCCCATCTGCGAAGAGGTCTACCAGATGCTCTACGAGGACAAGCCGGCCGCGGAGTCCCTGCACACCTTGCTGTCCCGTGACCGCCGCGCCGAGCGCGGGTAGCCCAGGACACTGACCGCTGGATAGGCGTCCTCCCCCTCGGAGCCCCACATGAACGAGCCCCAGTTGCGTCGTCAGATGCTCCGCATCGCGCACCTCATCTACGACAAGGGCCTGCTGGTGGCGATGGACGGCAACCTGTCGGCGCTGCTGCCGTCGGGCCAGGTGCTGTGTACGCGGGCCGGCTGCCACAAGGGCTTCCTCACCGACGAAGACCTCATCGTGGTCGACCGGGATGGCCGCAAGCTCCGGGGCGTGGGCCGTCCCACCAGCGAGCTGAAGATGCACCTCGCCTGCTACGACGAGCGGCCCGACGTGCGCGCGGTGGTGCATGCCCATCCCCCCATCAGCGTCGCCTTCACCATCGCCAACGTGAGCATGGCCCGCTGTGTGCTGCCCGAGGTGGTGCTCACCCTCGGCACGATTCCGACCGTCGACTACGAGACCACTGGCACCCTCGCGCTGGCCGACAAGATTCGCCCCTACGTGCGCGACCACGACGCCATCCTCATGGACCGCCACGGTGCGGTCTGTCTCGGCGGCTCCCTGCTGCAGGCCTTCTGCAACCTGGAGACGATGGAGCACACAGCCAAGATCACGAAGACGGCCCGCGACCTCGGCGGCGTGAAGGAGCTGCCCCCCGCCGAAGCCGAGAAGCTCCGCAGCATGGGACTCAAGCGCTACGGCGGCCCCCCGTCCGCGCTGGCCAAGGCCGATGCCCCCGGCGCCGACCTCCCCAAAGCCTGCCATGGCTGCAGCGGCTGCGCGAACCCCAGTCCTGCGGGAGTGGCGCCCCGAGCCCCCCTTCGCATGGCCCGGGTGGTCGAGTCTCCGCCCCGCTCGGTGGGACAGGCCCTGCTGGCGATGGCAGGAGGCGAAGACACCGTGGAGGACGTCGTGATCGCTGAAGTCCTCAAGGCGCTGGGCCGGTGAGCTCGACTGAAGACGCCGCCGGGCCGCGCGGCATCCATCGCTACTCCGACGTCCCCGTCGTCTTGGCGACGCTCGGCGTGGTGGCCCTGCTGGTGGTCACCATCGCCGGCCGAATCACCTTCCCCTACGACCTCGAGTGGATGGAGGGGGGCGTGCTGCTGCATGCACGTCGGGTGATGCAGGGCGAGGGCATCTACGTCACCCCCACCTCCGACTTCATCCCGTTCATCTATCCACCGCTCTACCACTGGGTGGTGGCGGCGCTCGGCAAGGCCTTCGGGCTGTCCCACACGGTGGGGCGGGCGGTGAGTGTGGTGGGCACCTTCGCAGCAGCGGCCCTGGCCGTGGTGGCCGCGCGCGGAGAAGGCGTGCGCTGGGGCCTGTCCATCGCCGCCGCCGGGCTGTACCTGTCCACCTTCGACGAGACGGGCGCCTTCTTCGACCTCGTGCGCATCGATGGCCTCTTCATGGGCCTCACCATGGGCGCTCTGGTCGCCGGACGCCAGGCATTCTGGCGCACCTCGGGCATCCTGCTCACCCTCGCCTTCGCCACCAAGCACAACGCCGCCCTGTTCGGACTCCCCATCCTCATCTGGGCCTGGCGCAACCACGGCCGGGCGGAGGCCCTCACCTTCGCGAAGTGGAGCGTGCTGCCCGCCCTCACCTTCACGGTGCTCACCCAGCTGCTGGAAGGCGACGGCCTGTTCCTCACCTACCTGCTGGGAGTGCCGGGGGTGCATCCCTTCCACGGCCGCCGCTTCATCTGGCTCACCCAGAAGGAGGAGGTGGTCGCGCTTCCGGTCACCACTGCCTTGCTGGCGGTGTGGGCTGTGGCCTGGTGGCGCGGGCGGGTGTCCGGAAAGCCGCTGTCCGACCGTGCCTCCGGATGGCTCGGCCGCCTGCCCGGCCCACTTCAACGCCTGGCGCTGGGCTACCTTCAGTGGTGGCGCAAAGGTACTGCCGAGGGCCCCCTGTCCCCCGGGGCCCGCTACTGGCTCGCGAATGGCGCGCTGGCACTGCTCCTCACGGCCATCATGCGCGGCCACCATGGCGGCTACATCAATGTCTTGATGCCGGGCATGTGGGTGTTGTCCTTCGCAGGTGTGGTGGCCATCGAGCGACTGCGCAGCCGCTTCCGTCACCCCGCGGTCGCCTGGCTGCTCCCCCTCCTCGTGGTGGGTCAGCTCTCCCAGACCCTGTGGAAGCCCACGCGCTACACAGCCACAGACCGCGACCGGGAGGCTGGCGACAAGCTGGTCGAGGTGCTCGCGGCAGAGGAGGGCGAGCTGTTGGCCCCCTGGAGCCCCTGGCTGTTGGTGCAGGCCGGAAAGGAGCCGGGCTTCCACCTCATCGGCCTGTGGGACCTCGACCACGAGCACGGCCCCCTTCTCGACGATGTGGCCACCATCCGCGCCGACGCCGACGCCCGCCGGTGGTCTGCCATCGTGGTGATGGACGAGCGCCAGATGCCTCCCGGGGTCAAGCAGAACTACCGACGTCGGGAGGCTCTGCTGCCAGGCGGTCCTTCCCTCAAGCCGAAGACCGGCTGGCGCATTCGACCGAAGAACATGTGGCGGCCGAAGAAGTAGTGCCTGCGGCCTGTCTCAGCGGATGGGCAGGCGAGGTGCAGGTGTCGTCTCCCTCCGTGATTGGCGCCCAGACACAGGGCTCCCCGTCATTCTGGTCGACGGACCGCAAGCGGCTCCACACGACCGCCACGCAGCACGACGCCGGGGTGCATCGTGCGCTGTGCGTCAGCCCCCGTCTCCAGTGTCTCCGGTGTCATCATCCGGCATCTCGTAGCCCAACGGAATCGCGAGAATGGGGATGTTGAGGGTGGACTCGTCGACGTCCCCCGACTGGATCCGAAGGACCCCCTCGACATGCTCGAAGGTGGTCAGCGTGGCGATGACGCTGAACTCCGCGGACACGCCTGGCGGCAGGTCGAGCTCGCCCACCTCCTCGCAGTACAGCGCGCCCCCACCGTTGTTGGAGAGGCCGATGTCGAGCACGCGGAGGATGTTGTCGCCCAGGTTGGCCACCGTGACGATCTGACCCTTGGCGATGCCCTGCTCCCACTCGATGTCGGAGATGACGATCTCGGCCGGCTGCACGTCGATCTCGCCGGTTCCCTCCTGGGTGACAGGGGGGTCGCTCGACTTCGTGAAGCCGGTCTCACCGTCGCAGCCGGCGAGCACCAGGCCAACGAGGACAAGGGGAAGCGCGCGCATCCAGCCTCCAGGGCGCGGACTCAAGCCACGGGTGTCCGCGCGGTTGCGACCAGTGTAGTGGGTGCCGTCCCCATCGCGTGTCCGCAGCACCGGCTCTTGCATCATGCCCACGAATCCACCCCTGCCCGCCACCGTCGAGGTGGTCATCGAGGTCCCCCGCGGGTCTTTCGTGAAGCGGGATGCCCACGGCCACATCGACCTGCTGTCCCCCGTCCCCGCCCCCTTCAACTACGGCCGCGTCACCGGTGTGGTCGGCGGCGACGGGGAGTCCCAGGACGCCGTCGTGCTGGGCCCACGGCTTCCGCGCGGTCACACCCTTCGGCTGCAGGTCCAGGGTGTGGTGCGCTTTGTCGACCGAGGCCAGCGCGACGACAAGTGGGTGTGCGGACAAGGCGCCCCGAGCCGTCTGCAGAAGCACGGGGTGGTCGGCTTCTTCCGCATCTACGCCCACATCAAGCGCATGCGCGACCGGCTGTCCCGTCGGCGCCCCGACAGCGCCTTCGAGGGCTGGCATCCGCTTCCCGCCACACCTGCGACCTGACAGCGCCCATCCCTCTGTTAGGCCGCAGCCACACGGGGCCGTCCCAGCGCCCCTCTGGAGTCCCCATGGCCCTCTTCGGGATCCGTGACGCCATCAAGAAGACCGTGAACGCCCTGGTCGGCACCCCCGATGAGGTGGCCGGCGAGCCCGTTGAGCGCGTCCCCCCGCCCCGCACCTCGCCCTTCGCCAACACAGCGGCCCCCGCACCTGCACCGGCTGCAGCGGAGGAGGCCCCCGCGCCGGCAGCCACCTCTCCGGAGGCCCCTGCCCCTGAGCCCGCGGCGCCGAAGATGGACCCCACCGATGACACCGCCGGGCCGATGCTCACCTACGACGAAGTCTGGGAGCTGCTCGACGACATGGTGCGCCCGGCCCTGCAGGGCGACGGCGGCGACATCACGCTCATCAAGGTGGAGGACAACGACGTGCACGTCCGCCTCACCGGGGCCTGCAGCACCTGCCCGTCGTCCATCATGACCATGAAGATGGGCGTGGAGGCCCTCTTGCGCGAAGAGTTCCCCCACATGCGCGACCTCGTCCAGCACGAGAACTGAGCCAGACCTGCTCAGACCTTCGCGATGGAGCGGCCCTGCCAGGTGGGTGGAATCGGCGCCGGCCGCACCCAGCCCTGCCGCCGCCACTCCGCGACCGGGGCGTCGACCGCGACCTTTCCGACGTAGAGGTCGGCGATGTCACCGCCCGCCTCCAGCCACGCGCGCACCTTCATTCGACCGGTGAGGTAGACGCTGTCTTTGGCGTACACCCCCGGCTGCCCCGGTCGAGCGAGCCCGCGCTTGATGCGCACACAGATGCCCCAGGCGAGGTGCTGGCCGAGCCGGTCTGCGATCTGGGTGTGCAGCTCCCGAAAGCCCAGAGTGCGGGCCCGGTCGATGGCGCGCACCACCTCCACCTGCCGGTTGAGCACACCGGGCGACGCCCAGCCGGTGACCTCCTCGGACACCATCGCGAGCCCCTCTTCGGTGCCCAGAGAGCCAGGCAGCCCCGACTCGAAGCAACGCAGCTCCTGCAGCGCACCATTGGCGGAACGCATGGCGTGGACGTCGATCTCGTGCACCACCAGGCGCTCCAGATCGCGGGCTCTAAAGGACGCATTGGGGTTCACCCGCAGCATTCGCTTGGCCCCGTCGACCAGCACCCGCGCGGCCATCACGGTGTCCTCCTCCACCCGCCAGCTGCGGAGGTTGCGCTCGAGCAAGGCCTCTCGCAGGCGCCGCACCACCGTGCTGGGCGCCACCGAGACGGGGTGAGGGTCGTCTCTTTCGTCGGGAAAGCTCAGTCGGAGGGTGGCGGCGTCTGGATACCAGCCGCCGTGCATCGCGAGGTCGTGGAAGGCGGTGGCCGATCGGTCTCGAAGCGCACGAATCAACAGCCGCGTGGCGTCGAAGCACTCACCGACGATTCGACCGGCCGGGTGGTCCCGGGAGGGCTCCGCGACGTCGAGTCGACGCAGCAGCCGGTCGGCGCCCCGAAGGGGGAGGTAGCGAAAGGGCGGCGCCTCTGCCCCCGCTTGGAACTGCCGGCGCGCCTCCGCCGCGTTGAGCGGGTTGAGGTGCCGGGAGAACGGCACCTCCTTCATGATGGTGTGGAGGGTCCGGTCGGCCTCGAGCACAGGCTCTGGAATTCGGCTGCGCATCGGGCTCCGAGACGAGCGGCGGGCTGCCCCCCTACCCGACTGGCGAGGGAGGGTCCATCGGGCGGGACGACCCCAAGACGCCGACAGCCCCCGCCGTGGCGAGGGCTGCATGAGCGCGGGGATGACGGGCCTCAGAGGGCGCCGAAGCTCCGCTCGAACAGGTTGGCGATGGCCGAGCGGCCCGCGTCGTTCAGGAAACGCGTGCCCGTGCCTGCGAAATCGGGCACCTGGATGACGGGCTCGCCGCGGGTCCAGCTGGAGCCGTTCCAGGTGAACCAGCCAGCGTGGTTCTGATCGAAGACCCACACGCGCTTGTTCCAGCGCTTGGCGAGCTCGACCGACCAGCCGGTGCCACCATGGACCGTGCCGTCGGGCTGGATGGCACCGACCACGAAGATCTGGGTGGCGTGGCTGACCACATGCCACTGGGTCTGGAGCACCTTGCGCAGGGTCTCGGTCTTGTCCCAGTGACGATGCAGGCGGTGGGCCACGTACACGAGGCTCACGTCGCCGGCCGCCAGCTCGCGGGCATCGAGCACCTTGCGACCCTCGGTGCGGGCCTGGCTGTGACCTTCGAAGGAGAAGTTGGTCTCCTTGATGCCATAGCGGGCTGCCGCCTCACCGAATGCCGCCTCCGCACCGGTGGCGCCGCCGCTGAACAGCGTGCAGGCCGCGGGATGCGGGGAGGGGGGGGTGGTGATGGGGTCGGTGACGTCCTCGGGCCGCACCATCATGGTGACGGGGTCGAGGTCGAGCAGACCGTGGTTGGTGGCCGCCTTGCCGCCGATGCGCAGGATGCGCAGCTGCACCATGGCCGCCGCGGGCTCGAGCGAGACCGCCGAGTCGAAGCGGGTGGCCAGCTCGTCGATGTCGACGTCGCCGTCGCGGTGGATGCGCACAGACATCCAGATCCGCAGGCCAAGCTTCTCGGCGGTGGCACGCCAACCAGCAACGTCGAGATCGGCGATGTCGGTGCCGTCGACCACGATGGCGATGGGACGGAAGTGCATCACATCGGCGAGCGTGCCGACCAGGCCTTCGAGGTCGCCAGGACCGAAGACGCGGCCGAGGCTCGCGTGGATGACGCGGTTCCGCTCCAGCTCCACCTGAGCGGCGCTGCGGTCGCGGGGGGCCACCGCACGAGAGACCTCGGCGAGCAGCTCATCGTAGAAGCTGCGCACGCGGGCCTGCCCATCGGTGAGCGAGACGTGCAGGACGGGGTTGCCCCGAAGGGCGTGGGTCATGGCGATCTGGACGAGGAAGGCGCTCTTGCCGACGCCGGCGCGGGCGAAAACGCCGCCCACCTGACCGGCATCGAGGCCACCTCGGATCTCCGCAGCGAGGGCCCGCATCGGGCTCCGCTCAATCAGTTCTTCACCGTGCATGAGTGAATCCTCCGTGGGGGTGGCTCAGGATGCTTCCTTCTTTTCCTGGTACTCCTTGACGATGTCCTCCTGCACGCTGCGGGGGACCTGGGAGTACTTCGCGAACTCCATCGAGAACTCGGCCTTGCCCTGGGTCGCGGACCGCAGGGTGTTCGAGTAGCCGAACATCTCGGAGAGCGGCACCTCGGCGTCGATCTGGCAGTAGCCTTCTTCTTCGCCCATCCCGAGGATGATGCCGCGACGCTGGTTGAGCGTGCCGATGATGTTGCCCTGGAACTCGGTGGGCCCTTCGACGCCGACGCGCATGATGGGCTCGAGGATGATGGGCTTGGCCTTGTCGTAGGTGGTGCGCCATGCGCCGCGGGCAGCCGCCTGGAAGGCGTTGTCCGAGGAGTCGACGGCGTGGAAGTTGCCGTCGTTGATGGTGACGCGGACACCGACGACCGGCGCCTCGATGAGCCCGCCCTTCGGCAGCATGGACTTGAAGCCCTTGTCGCACGAGGGGATGAACTCGCGGGGGATGACACCGCCCTTGATCTGGTCGACGAACTCGTACTCGCCCTCTTCCATGGGCTCCATCCAACCCACCACACGACCGTACTGACCGGAACCACCGGTCTGCTTCTTGTGGGTGTAGTCGAAGTCGGCGCGCTTGGAGATGGCTTCGCGGTAGGCGACGCGGGGGGGCGAGGTGAGCACCTCGGCCTTGTACTCGCGCTTCATCCGCTCGATGTAGACATCGAGGTGCAGCTCGCCCATGCCCGAGATGATGGTCTCGTTGGTCTCCACATCGGTGTGCACGCGGAAGGTGGGGTCTTCCTTGGTGAACCGCTGGATGGCCTTGGACATGTTGACCTGGGCCTTGCTGTCCTTGGGCGTGATGGCGATGCTGATGACGCTGTTGGGCACATGGATCGAGGTCATGGCGTACTCGACGGTGCCGTCGGTGAAGGTGTCACCGGAGAAGCAGTCGACGCCGAACATGGCCACGATGTCACCCGCGCAGGTGGACTCGATGTCTTCCATGTCGTTGGAGTGCATGCGCACCAGGCGACCCACCTTGACCTTCTTGTTGCCGCGAAGGTTGTAGATGAACTCGCCCTTGTTCAGGGTGCCCGAGTACACGCGCAGGTAGGTGAGCTGACCGTAGCGGCCGTCTTCCAGCTTGAAGGCCAGACCGACGAAGGGGCCGTTGGGGTCGCAGGGGACGATGACCTTCTTGTCATCCTCGTTGTCGCCCTCGGCTTCCATGTCGATGGCGTCGTTCTCCACCTCGGTGGGGGACGGGAGCCACGCGGTGACGGCGTCGAGGAGGCGCTGCACGCCCTTGTTCTTGTAGGCGCTGCCCAGGAGCACCGGGGTGATCTGCCGGGCCACGGTGGCCTTGCGCATCGCCTCGTGGATGAGGTCCTCGGTGACCTCTTCTTCGAGCATGGCTTCCATGAGCTCGTCGGAGAACATGCTGACGGTGTCGAGCATGATCTCGCGGTACTCTTCGGCCATGTCGACGAGCTCGTCGGGGATGTCGCACTCGACGATGTTTTCGCCGTTGTCGCCCTGGAAGTCGTAGGCACGCATGTTGACGAGGTCGACCACGCCGCGGTGCTTGTCTTCGAGGCCCCAGGGAATCTGCACCATCACACTGTTGTGACCGAGCTTTTCGCGGAGCTGACGGCACACGCGGATGGGGTTGGCACCCTGCCGGTCGCACTTGTTCACGAAGGCGATGCGGGGGACGTTGTAGCGCCGCATCTGCCGGTCGACGGTGATGGACTGCGACTGCACGCCGGCCACCGAGCAAAGCACCAGGATGGCGCCGTCGAGCACGCGAAGGGCCCGCTCCACCTCGATGGTGAAGTCGACGTGTCCGGGAGTGTCGATGATGTTGATGTGGTGAAGGTCGTCGCCTTCACCCCAGGAGCAGTGGGTGGCCGCGGACTGGATGGTGATGCCGCGCTCCTTCTCCAGCTCCATGCTGTCCATCTTGGCGCCCACGCCGTCCTTTCCGCGGACGTCGTGGATCGCGTGGATCCGGCCGGTGTAGAACAGGATCCGCTCGGTGAGCGTGGTCTTGCCGGAGTCGATGTGCGCGCTGATCCCGATGTTGCGCACCCGGTCGAGGTCGGTGATCACGGGATGCTCCCTCTGGTAGGGGGGCGCTCGGACGACGTGCCCGGGCGCCTGGGCGAATTGGAAAGGTCGACAGAAGACGAAGACGTCGTGACGTCGACTCGAGTGATGAGGCTTGCCTCGTGGATGGCTCTGGACCCGAAGGTCCACCACCTCGAAAGGCGGAAAGCTCCGCCTCCACGGTCGGCGAATGTTGGATTCGGCCGAGAGGTCGAAGCCGACGACACACCAGGAGGACCACGCCTCCCAGGGGGCGCGCGGGTATCCCTGCACCCCTGCCACGGCAAGCGAGGCGAATGCAAGTCCCCCGGGGAACTTCGCGCGCAGGACGGAGTGTTAGAGGCCCGCGCGACCGCAGTTGCCCTCCTGCCGGGCACTCTGGTCCACCGGCGCAGCCTGGGTGTCGACCCGTGACGTTCCGGTGAACCCAACCTGACGAGAGTGCCCACTGTGTCGCCGCTTCGGCGCCCCGTCCACCGGCCCGTCCGCGCCCCCTCCCACACCCAGGCCTGTCCCGTGCCCGACGCCCCGCACCGCCCGCCCGGCCCCGTCCACCGTCCCCCCTCCCCACTGCTGCTGCTGGCAGCCGTTCTTGCCGTCCCCCAGGCCGCTTTCGCCGGAAAGACCGAGACGGTGCAGCGCCTTGTCGCCGACGCCAAGCTCGACACGGCGCAGATCAAGTGCGACAAGTGGCAGGCCCACCTGCTCGAGGAAGACGACGACCAGCCGCTCCGAGAGGCCTGCGCCGAAGCCTTCTGGCCGTCTGCAGAGGCGACCGACACCGAAGCCGCCTGGTCCGAATTCCGGGCGAAGTGGCAAGGCACGAGCTGGGACGAGCGGGCGAAAGAGAAGGCCGCTACCGCCGCCCTCCGCGACTTGCCCGACCAGGCCAGGGAAGCCGACATCAAGCTGCTGGCCGACCGCTACGCCGACACCTCGAGCGCGCCGGCCTTCCTCGCCGCTGTGGCGGATGCCGCCGTGCGCGATGCCAGGGATGGCGACGATGCCCTCCGCGTGGTGGAGACCTGGCCCGAACATCCCGGCATCCCCGGCCTCGTGGAGCGCTTCCCCGCCCAGTTCCTGCGGGTGCAGGTGAAGGGCCGCGAGGTGAAGGTGAGCACCGAGCCCGCCATCGCGCTTACCGGTGCGCTGGAGCCGAAGGTGCGCTGGGTGGTCCGCGACGCAACCGGCGCGAAGGACGACTGGGACACCGCCGCAGGTGCCTGGCTGGCCGAGTGGGGCGTGCCGCTCACCGTCACCGCCGCCCGTCCCGTGCCGACCGACGGAGCGCCGTCCTTGCCCTTGTGCTCGGTCCCCGGGCTGTCTTCGGGCACCGGTCCCGGCGTGGAGGTGGCGGTCGGAGAGGGCCGGCTGCTGCATCCGCTCCCTTGGGGCAAGGGCTGCGGTCCCGACGACTGGCCCGCCTTTCTGTCCCTCACGGATGGCAAGCTGCGGGGGGTGTCGCTTCGTCCCGGCCACTTCGTCGACCTCACGTCGGAAGCCGACGCCAGCGGTCGCAAGAACATCCGCGGCTACCTCGGACAGCCCGCCGGGGTGCCCCAGCTCCACGATGGCGTGGTGCTCGAGCAGCTCGGCCCCGCCTGGATCGCGTCCCCGGTGAACGGCGGCATGCCCTGGGCCACAGCCAGGCCCCCTTCTGCACGCAGCCTGCCCGTCACCGAAGGCCTCAAGAGCGCGCCCACACCCGCCGGGTGGACCATCAAGTCGGTCAACGGCGAGGTGCAGGCCACCGGCACCGCCCTGGCCAAGATGCCGCCGGCCATGCGCACCTGGACCTTCCCCGGCACCGAAGCCCGTGTCGTCCCCCATCTCGTGCGGGGCACCTTCGGCTTGATGGTGGGCAACGCCAGCGGTCCCGTGCCCGCCGCCCCCGTGCTCGGCCCCAAGGCTGGATGGAAGCGCACACCCGAAGGCAGCATGCTGCGCGAGCCCCCTGCAGGCGGTGACATCGCGGGCATTCGCCAGGTCCAGGGCGACGCCATCGAGACCGCACTCGGCGTGGCGGCGGGGGTCGGCCTGTCTCGGGACCGGGTCGAGGCACTCGATGCGTGGGCCGTGGACGTCGACGGGGACCGCATCGCCGAGACCATCATTCGCGCGAAGGTCGATGGCAAGGGCGCCATCGTGGTGGTCGATCCCCTGGAGGGCAAGGAGGCCTACACCGCCGACAAGGCCCGCGTGTTCGCCTTTGCCGAGCCGATGGTGCTCGCCGACCGCCGCGTGGCCGATCTCCCCTTCGCCTTCCGCAAGGGCCGGTTCGTCTACATGGCCTGGGGCGCGTCCGAGGTGCTGGGCGCCACGAAGCGGCGGCACACCCTCGTGGTCGTGCGCTCCGATGGGGCTGGCATTCTCAGCGAGAGCTGGGAGCTTCCGAAGGAGTAGTGCGGGGCACCAGGTCGACCGCCACCACCTCGGTCGCGATGCCCATCCGCGGGGGCAGCCCGAAGTGCCAGTTTCCCCGGTGCACATGCAGCCGGGCCCCGGTCCGCTCGAACAAGCCCTGGTCGTACAGACCGGCCCAGCCCAGCGGTGAGCCCGGCCAGCCGAACATGTCGGTCCCCACCTGGCCGCCGTGGGTATGTCCGGACAGCACGAGGTCGAAGCGTCCTTCGGGTACGGCATCGAAGGCCCTGGGGTCGTGCATCAGCAGCAGCCGGGCGTCGGCCTCCGGCGAGGGGCCCAGGTCGTCGAGCAGGCGGAGGAGGTGACCGGCGAGGTCGGTCCACACGAAGTCCACGCCGACGAGCTCCACCTTCAAGACGCCGTCAGGTCGATTGATCTCGACGACCTCCGCCCGGTCCCGCAGCCACCCCACGCCGCGTGCCGCCAGCGCTTCACCGAGTGTGTCGGCCACCGGCAGGTCGTGGTTGCCTGCGCAGGCGAAGACCGGCACGTCGAAGCCGCCGAGAAAGTCGAGCAGCCAGCCGTGGTTGTCCTCCGAGAATGGCATGACGAGGTCGCCGGTGGCCAAGATGAGGTCGGGGGCGAGGCTGCGGACCGCTGCGGCGGTGCGGGCAAAGTCGCGGGAGGTGGTGTTGGGGCTGCAGTGGAGGTCGGACAGGTGCACGATGCGCAGCGAGCGGTGTCCGTGCCATGCATCGAGGGTGTGTACCCGCACGGTGTCCTTGGCGAGCACGGTGAAGGCCGTCCCCCAGATCGACAGCGCCAGGGGGACCAGCAACAGCCAGCCGGGCCACATCCAGGTGGTCAGGTCGACCAGAGCACCCGTCCCCAGCGAGACCACACCGCAGCCAGCCCACCAGATCCACCATGCCAGTCCACCCCAGAGCGCAGAGGCGTAGGCCACCTGGGACAGCGCCACCGGCACCCGCCAGCCGTGCATCTCCCGCCGCTGGTCGAGCACATGGAAGAGCACCCACAGGCCCCACACACCAAGCAGCAGGGCGGCCCAGAGGGCTGGATGGTCGGCGCCGGCAGTCCGGGCCCCCACCCAGGTCAGAGGGTAGACCGCGAGGCACAGAAACACGAAGACAGCGACCAGGTGGTCATTCCAGGTGGTCCCGCCGCGCCACACCAGCCGGAGCGTGGCCAGCAAGGCGGCCAGACAGCCCAGCGCCATGCCCACATCGAGGGCCAGCACGTCCTATTCGACCTCGTCGCCCAGGATGGCGAAGACCTTCACCACCACGCCCTCGCCAGTGATGGCGGTGGCGCAGGCGAGGCGGCGGTCGTCGGGCACCTGGTTGGCGGCCCGGGTCTTCAGCTCGTGCTCGCTCGGAGCGGTGACCTGCTCGTGTCCGGCGAGGATCTCGACCGCGCAGGTGCCGCAGGTGGTGTCTGCGCAGCCCGTGGCGAGGGGACGGGGCCCCCGGCCGCTGATGCGGGACAAGGTGTCGCCAGCCTTGCCCTTGGCTTCGTAGCTGGTGCCGTCGGGAAGCTCGAACTTCACCTCATAGCGGGGCACTGGCGGCGCCTGGGGTCGGGGGGACGGGGCCTCGAGGCCGAGCAGCTTCTTGATGCGCTTGCGAATGCCGAATGGGGTCACGTCAGCTCCAGGCGACCCCGGGTGCAGGCGAGGTCGGACCCCGGGGCGATAACCGAAGCCCACCCGAAAGAAACCTCCCCGAGGCCACATCGTTAGGGGCCGGCTCCACCACGGAGTGCCCGTGCCCAGGCTGCTCGCCATCGCCCCCCCCGGCCTCGAACCCGCCGTCGCCCAGGAGCTGACCGACCTCGGCCACACCGGGCTCCAGGTGCAGCCCGGTCACGTCGCCCTGAAGGTTGCCGACCTCGCTGCAGTGGCCGAGCTCTGCCACCGGGCCCGCACCCCAGCCCGGCTGCTGCTGCCCCTCGCGCAAGGCCATGCCCGCACCCTCGAGGAGCTCGCGCGTCTGGTGCGCGGCATCGACTGGACGCCCTACCTCGACCGCAAAGACCCCATCTCGGTGAGCCTCACCAAGAGCAACGCCCGCATCCGCAGAAAGGAAGCCGCCGAGAAGAAGGTGAAGAACGCCATCGCCGACGCCATGCGCAAGCCGGGCCCACGTCGGGTGCGCCGAGCGCCGACCGAGCAGACGGTGCGCGTGCGGCTCGATGGGGACAAGGCCGTGCTGTCCATCGACGTGGGCGGCGGGCTCCTCCACAAGCGCGGATGGCGCACCGACACCGGAAAGGCCCCCATCCGCGAGACTCTGGCCGCCTCCCTGCTGGTGTTGGCCGGCTGGACGCCCGACGAACCGCTCCTCGACCCTTTCTGTGGCGCCGGCACCTTTCCCATCGAGGCCGCCCTGTTGGCGTCGGGCCGCTCCCCCTTCGTGGGCCGAATGCTTCCGTGCGTGCGGTGGCCGGCCTTGTCGGAGTGGCGTCCGCCGAAGGGTCCGCGGCAGGCCCCGGCCGTGTCCATCACGGGCAGCGACCACTCCGGCCACGCCATCGAGCGGTCCCGCGAAAACGCCCGCCGTGCCGGCGTGTCCGTTCCCTTCAACAAGGTCGACATCGCCCACATCGAGTCCCCCTCCGAACCGGGGCTCGTCATCTGCAACCCCCCCTATGGCGCACGCCTCGGCAAGGACGACGGTGCCGTCCGCGGCGTCTACAAGGCGCTCGGTCGGGCGATGCGGGGTCCGCTCGCGGGCTGGCGCGCACTCTTCCTCGCCCCGAACGCGCGGCTGGCGGCACTCGTGGACCGCGAGGCCTTCCAGATCACCACCTTCTCGAATGGGGGGATGCGCGTGGGGGTCTGGGGACTCGAAGCACGCGGACTGTAAGACTCCGGAACCTCCAGGCGTAGCAGGGGTCCGTCCCCTCCTCGCCTGGAGCGTGCATGGCTGTTCTCCGCGCCGCCCTTCGCAAGTCCGACGCCGCCGCCGGCAAGGTCGCGGAGCTGGCCACCACCCTCGGCCAGCTCGCCCTCATCGGACTCGGCAGTCACCTGGCCGCCGACCGACTCGACGACCACCTCTACCGCCGGCTCACTCAGGTCCAGGACACCCTCGCCGACCTCACCGTGCCGTGGCTCATCGGCCTGGCCGAGACGGTGGGCCTGGCGCCTGGAAGGCTGGTGGGCTGGTCGGACCTCTCGCTGGCGCCCGCCTCGGCCTCACTCGCCCTGATCATTGAACTGGCGGCCATTGTGGTGCTGGCCGGCGCCATCGCACTCACCCCCCGCGACGGTCGGCCTGGCCTCAAGGCGTGGTGGTCCGCGCGCTCGGTACACGCCTTCTTGATGCCCCTCACGCTGCTGGGCACGCTGCTCGCTGGCGCATGGTCGCTCGCCATGGCCACCGAGGACCTCCTTCCCCCGTCGGTCTATGCCCAGGTGGCCGCCGCCCTCGTGGCTCTGGCGGCGGTGGGTCGCTTCGGCCTGCCCGCAGTGTCCCGCGCCTTGTCGGCCCTCGACCCCGATGTGCCCTGGCGCACCGGCCTCAAGCGGGCCCTTGTGCTCACCCCCATCGCGGCGCTGGTGTGGATCGAGGCTCTGCCGATCTGGGGGCTGCCGCAGCTCCTCTGGGGGACCGCATGAGGGGCTGGAGCGAGCTGATGCTGCTGGCGGCCGTTCTCACCGCCGCCTGGACCCGCACCCCCATCGGCACGCTGGCCCACACCGCCTATGCCGCCTGGACCGGGGCCCCCCGTCCCGACCTGCTGGCCGCCTTCCGCACAGAGGTGCCCGACGCCATGTCGGCCACGATGCAGGCAGTGGCCGGCCGTGCGCCCACCCGGGTCTCCCAGGGGGCCTGGACAGCTGGGCTCCAGGTGGCCGTGGCCAGTCAGCTCGGTGAAGATGCCCTATTGGAGCTGCAAAAGCTCGACTCCAAGCGTCCGGGGCGTGCGCTGGAGCTCCGCGCCATCGACCGCAAGGTGCGGGACCGTGCCATCCGACGGGCCCGTGCCTCCGGAGTCCCCCGTCCCCACAAGCTGGCCTCCTATGCCCGCTTCCTGCCCGATGCCGACGCCCGCCGAGCCGAGACCGAGGTCCGCGATGTGCTCGCGCTGGCCACCGCTCTGGAGCTGTCCTGGCCCGTCGACCCCGACGCGCGGGTCACCAGTCCCTTCGGCTACCGCACCCACCCCGTCCTCAAGACCCGAAAGCTGCACGAAGGCGTCGACATCGCCGTTCCCATCGGCACCCCGGTCTACAGCGCCGGCGACGGCCGCATCACGCGCGCGCGGGCCACGCCAGTGAGCGGAAAGGCGGTCGTAGTCGACCATGGCCACGGGGTGACCACCTCCTACTGCCATGGCGACGGCTTCCATGTGAGGAAGGGAGCGAAGGTCAAGCGGGGCCAGCTCGTGATGGACAGCGGCAACACCGGTCGCTCAACGGGACCCCACCTCCACTTCGGCCTCCGCATCCACGGACGGGCCGTCGACCCCGGGGCCTTCCGCCGGCCGGACGAGGTCCCGCAGCGACAGCCCCTCGACAAACAGAAAGATGGTGCCGATGGCGACCGTGAAGCCGAGCTGACCGAGGTGAAGCACGACCGCAAAGGCCTTCGCAACGTCCCCGTCGACGTCGAACAGCCACAGGGCCCGGGAGCAGAACAGCTCGTAGGCGCCGAAGAAGCCGGGCGTGGGGATGAGGGTCATGCCGGTGATGGTGGCGGTCCAGGTGGCCCAGGCGCTGCCGGCGGTGGCGGGAATGCCCTCGAAGCCGGCCATGACGCACAGCACCCCGCCGATGGTGAGCAGCCACACCCCCGCGGTGATGCCGAGGAGGAGCAGCAGCCGCAGGGGACGCCGCGCGAGGGCGAGCAGGCCGTCGCGAAACCGTCCGGCGAGACCGGCGATGCGGTCCCCGAGGGGTAGGCGGCGCACCAGGGCCAGCACCGGCTCGCCGACGAAGACGACCACGGCTGCGCCCAACACACCGACGCCCACGAGGGTGCCGATGGTCTTCTGTCCGGCGCTCACGAGGTCGATGCCCTGCACGGTGAGTCCGCCTGCGGGAAGATCGACCGCGAAGCCCACGCCGAAGAGCATCACCAGCAGGGCCATCAGGTCGAGCAGGCGCTCCATCAGAACCGCGGCCAGCGCCGAGCCCAAGGGCACCTTCTCTCGCTCCCACAACAGGTAGGGGCGCACCATCTCGCCCAGCCGAAGGGGCATCACGTTGATGGCCAGAAAGCCCACCGTGTTGATGGAGAAGACGCGTCCGTAGGCGGGGGCCGTCCCCTCCCCCCTCAACAGGATCTGCAGCCGCCACGACCGCAACAGGTGGGCCGCCAGGTAGCACAGGACCATGGGCACCAGCACCACCACAGAGAAGGCCGAAACAGCCTCCAGCGCGGCATCCACGTCGACTCCCCCCAGCGCGAGACCGAGAAAGACCAACGTGAGTACGAGGACGGCGGCGAGCTTGAGTCTCAGCCCCTTGCCGCCGCTCAACCCGTCACCTCGGCGCGGGGTCGGGTGCGCAGCAGCTGCCAGCTCAAGGGGTCGTTGACGAGCGCCTCGCCTTCGGTGATGCCGAACAGCGGCGGCGGCTCGGGACCGGTGACGTCGGTGCCGAACAGGCGGTCCCAGATGATGAGTGTGTTGCTGTAGTTGCCGTCGCGGAGGTGGCCGTCGCGGGTATGGTGCCACGAGTGGAAGTGCGGGTTGTTCAGGAGCACGTTCCAGGCGCGGAACCAGGGGGTGGAGGTGTCGACCCGCAGGTTTGCGTGCTGGAAGCAGTCGAACACCACGCCGATGCTCAGCACGACGGCAAGCACGTCGGGGTCCCAGCCGGAGGTGTCGAGCAGCACGCCGAACAGCACGATGGGCAGCGCGCTGAGCTGGAGGAAGTCGACCAGGTGCATGCGCAGGCCGGTGGACGCATCCAGCACCTCCGCCGAGTGGTGGACCCGGTGGAAGGACCACAGAATCGGCACCCGATGGCCCGCGTAGTGCAACCAGTAGCGGCTGAAGTCGAGCAACAAGAAGGCCAGCAGGCCCTGGGCCCACGCCCCCGGCAGCCAGTCGGTGGACAGCAGGCCGGTGTTCAGCTGGTCCGCCACCCACGCGATGCCGGTGAGCCGCACCGCAAACAGCGCGACGCCGTTGAGCACGTTGTAGACGAGGTCGCGGTTGAAGATGGGCTGGCCCTCGACCCGGGGACGCAGCCGTCCGGCGAGGAGGAAGGTGCCCAGCATGAGGCCGTGAAGTGGCGCGCCCACAACGACTCCTACACCAGCGGAGGCTCGGACCATCGCACGTCGACGGCCAACGGCCTCTGGCTAACGCCCTGCAGCGGCCCACCGCCGCGTGGAGACAACTCCAGGGCCCTACGCAAGAACGAAACCGGCCCGCACCTGATCAGGCGCGGGCCGGGATGCCTCGGGAGGGCCGCTCAGGGGAGCGTGAGGGTCACGTCGGGGAGCAGCGGGGCGGGGTCGAACCAGGCCTCGATGGTGAGACAGTAGGGGTTGCCATCGGGGCACTCTTCGCAGGTGAAGCCGACGGCGGCGGCGTAGTTGCACAGTGCCGCGGGGTCGGAGCCAGCGCCGATGAGGCAGCCCATGTAGCGCGAGTCACCCAGGCCGGTGGCACTGCCGCCGCCGATGCTGGAGCCGTCTGCGGCGAAGGTGCCCTGCAGGGTGAAGTCGTAGATCGGGATGGTGGCGCAGTCGTAGCCCAGCTCGATGTTGGTGGGCGAAGACAGGAAGTAGGCGCCATCGAGGGTGGCGTTGCCGAAGTCCCAGACGTCGTAGGCCGGGTTGGGGATGACCTCACCACCGCTCTCGGTGCCCTGGGTGCCCAGGATGTGGATGTTGTCGCCGTCGACGGTGTTCACGCCGATGAGCAGGGGCTCGGTGAGGAAGCTCGCCAGCACGGGACCCAGGCCTTCCGGCTTGGTGTATTCGGCGCCGCCCAGGCTGAAGTTGTAGGTGTTGCCGGCAAGCTCACCGGCATCGACGCCCAGACTGGCGCCGTACTCGCTGGTGGTGAAGATCACGGAAGCGCTGTCCTGGCAGACCTCCACCGTGAGCGTGTAGTCGGTGTCCGCCTCGAGCGGGCTCGCGGGGGACAAGGTGGCCTTGAAGCCCGTGTCGTCGAAGGCCATCGTGACGCCGAGCTCGGTGCCGGCACCGTCGACCAGAGAGGCCGCCGCACCGAGGGCGCTGGCGTCTTCGTCGAAGGTGACCTCGAAGTTGTCGCGGTAGTACACGCCCGTGGCGCCCGACTCGGGGGTGAGCTCCGCGATAACGACCTCGCAGTCGCCTTCGCCTTCGCCTTCGCCTTCGCCTTCACCTTCGCCGGACACTCCGGTGTCGATGTATTCGGTCTGGCTGGGGTCCTTGTCGCCGTTGCACGCGACCATCAGGCCGAGGGCCGCCATCAGCGTCCACTTGGTGTTCATCGTCTCCTCCAGGATTCATGTCGGGGACGAAGCCCCGTGGTCTCAGTCAGCGTCTCGGTGTCGGGCCAGGGCGTGGTGCCTGTCGCCATCTGGGTTCCCACCCATCGGGCTGTCGGACCGTACCCGCTGTCTCCAACACCTGGGGTCGAGTTTGGTCACCTGCAGTCAATTGCACCCGGTCGGATGCAATCGGACCTCAGGCGCGCGGCCGGTCAGTCGGCTTCGGGACCGTCGGACAAGGTCACCCGCAGCACGTACCAGTGGTAGGGCGAGTAGAAGGTGCCGGCATTGTGGACCCGCACGACCCAGGTGCCGTCGTTGAGCGTGTCGACGACAACCTCGGGATCGGGGTCGAGGTCGGCGCCCGGACCGTTGTTGTTGCTGCCGGCCACCGCGTAGCCCGAGTCTTCCTCGGCGTCGGGCTCGTGGAGCACCAGGCGAGAGTCGAGGGGCGAGCCGTAGTCGTAGGCCTCGATGTCGACGTGCACCGTGGTGGACGCATCGGGCACCTCGATGAGGTAGCTGTCGACCGAGTCGCCCACGTCCATGGTGCCGAGCACCCAGTCGCCACTCTCGATGATCTGGAAGGCGTCGTCGAGACCGTCGTTGCCTGCGGAGTTGTCTTCCAGCTTGTTCCAGTAGACGGGCGGCTCCTTGAGGGTGGTGGCCAGGAACTCCCAGAGCTGCTGGTCGGTGCCCGAGAAGTTCTCGGCGACGATGCCCACATGGACCTGGTCGCCTGCCTGCACGGGCACGGTGGCGCGGGGGTCCATGGTGCCGGGCGAGTGCTTCACGGTGCCCACGAAGGTCTCGCCCGCCTCGCCATCGACCCAGAAGGAGATCTGCAGGTCGGCGTAGGAGCCGATGTCTTCGCCGCGGGCCCAGGTGCGCAACCAGCCGGTCTCGGGAACCGTGAAGGTGACCCAGTCGGTGGCGGACTCCACGCCACCTTCATCGGAGTCGGGCGCAAGCACGCCGCACGCCCACAGCTCGGTCTCGATCTCGTCGGCGTCGCTCTTGGTGCTGTTGGGCTCCTCCTCGGGGAAGTCGCAGGCCGGCGGGGCGGGGATGTCGCCGGTTTCCTCCTCGCCGGTGTCGGGGTCGGGCGGGTCGGGGTCGGGGTCGTCGACGTCGCCCAGGATGTCGGGAGGCGCGCAGGACATACACGAGTCGTACCAGCTCAGGAACGACAGGAGGACCAGCGAGAACTTCGAGTGGATCATGAGCGTCGACCTCGTCTCGGTGGCCTCCCGAACCCAAGAACAAACAAGACGGACGGGAGGCACGTCGCAGCCGCCGCACCGTAACTGCTGTCGACGCCACCTGCTGTCGGCAATAGACTGACGCCGGGCCAGATGGCCCACTCACGGGGCTTGTCCCCAACTGTCCCGAAACCGGCGCAGCACCCACCCTGGTTGCAACCAACGGCAAGGCTGCACTCCCGGTGCTTTCGGGTTCGCGTCCCAGGAGGCAGACTCCAGGGGCGCAGGCGGCCGACCGGCGTGTGCTGGCGTCCCCGTGTCCCCCCGGACATGTGACCTCGCCCCGCCCGCACAAGTGCCGCCGACAAAGAGATGGAGGACGACATGCCCCGCCACCAGAACATCCTGGTCGCCAAGCACACCTTGGTCGCTCTGGCTGCCCTCGGGGCGCTCGCCTGCTCCGGCGGTGGCGCCACCGACAAGTACAGCTTCACCACGCTCGAGCCCGACGCCCAGCTCACTCCCGCCACCATCGAGTTCGGCGACGTCATCGTGCCCTACACCGCCACCGAGAGCTTCACGCTCCTCAACGCGGGTCGGCGCGAGCTGATCGTGGAAGACATCTACCTTTCAAGTGACGACGGCGATGTGTTCGCGGTCGACTTCGAGCCCACCGAGATCGAAGAAGACGGCCGCCTCGAGGTGGAGGTCACCTTCTCGCCGGAGATCTACGAGGACTTCACGGGCGCGGTCACCATCCTCACCGACGACCCCGAAGACCCCATCCTCGGCGTGCCGCTGTCGGGCTCGGGCGTCGACGGCCCTGTGCCGGAGCTCGTGATCGACCCGGGCGCCCTCGACTTCGGCCTGGTCGAGGTCGGTTCGTCGGCCTCGCTCCCTGTCGAGCTCGTGAACCAGGGCGGTGGCACCATCACCATCGACTCCGCCGTGATCGATGGCTCCGGCGCCTTCAGCCTGGTGTCGCCCTCGCTTTCCAGCCTTGCGGGCTCGTCCATCGAAGGCGGCCAGAGCCTTCCCTTGCTGGTGTCCTACGCACCCACCGGCACCAGCGGCGACAACGCCACGCTTCAGCTCGTCACCGACGACCCGCGCAACCCCGAGCAGCAGGCCTTCATGCTCGGCAATGGCGGCGGCGACTTCCAGTACCCCGATGCCGAGATCGACTGTCCCGACTCCGTGCAGCCCCCCTCGGCGGTGTCCCTCGATGGCCGGGCTTCCGTCGACCCGATGAACCCCGATGGCGAGCTGGAGTACATCTGGACCGTCCTCGACACGCCCGAAGGCTCGTCCACCACCGATGTGCTCGACCCGGGCAAGGCCTTCACCAGCCTCTTCGTCGACCTGGCAGGCTCCTGGATGGTGCAGCTGGAGGTCGAAAACGAGGTGGGACTGCGCTCCGAGCCGGATGTCTGCCAGTTCGACGCCATCCCGCCGAAGAACGTACACGTCGAGCTCATCTGGGACACCGGCAACTCCGACCTCGACCTGCACCTCGTGCAAGGGGGCGCCCAGCCCTTCGAGCTGCCCGGCGACTGCACCTACTGCAACAAGAACCCCGACTGGAACGACCCCGGCGGTGCCGACGACCCCCTCCTCGCCCTCGACGACCGCACCGGCTACGGCCCCGAAAACATCAACATGGACTCGCCCGGAAACGGCGACTACATCGTGTGGGTGCACTACTTCGACGACAAGGGGGGCGGCGACTCCATCGCCACGGTCCGCATCTGGATCAACGGCACCATGGAGTGGGAAGGCAGTGCACTGATGACCGAGCGCGACATGTGGCGCGTCGGCTTCATCCGCTGGCCCGACTCCGTGTTCAGCGCGTCTGGCGCCGACCCCGAGCGCTGGACCGGCTCCACGAGCTGCGACTGAACCCCTTGAGGACCCCCGCCGTCACAGCCTCGGCGCCGGCGGCCACTGGCACACATCCTCCTCGGAACGCCCCTCAGGGCACCGGAGACGCACCGTGAGCATTCACGAGACCCGCATTCCCCTCGTCCTCCTGGCCGCCGCGCTGTCCGTCGGCTGCGGCAGCCCCGACGTCTCGCTCAAGGCCCTCGACCCCGACCTCACCCTCGGTGAGATCGAGCTCGACATGGGCGAGGTCATCATCCACGAGACCGGCACTGTCACCCTGCCCATCATCAACGCCGGGCGCTCCGACCTCGACATCGAGAGCATGGAGGTGGTCGACGGCCCCGACTTCACGGTGGAGCCCACCAGCGCGGTGGTGGCACCGGGCGAGGAGATCGAGGTCACCATCTCGCTGACGCCCACCAGCACGGGCGACATGTCCCGCGACCTGGTCATCGTGAGCGACGACCCCAAGAACCCCCACTACGTGCCCATCACCGCCGAGGCCATCGACATCCCCGAGCCCGACATCGAGCTGTCGCACATCACGCTCGACTTCGGCACCGTCGACCCTGAAGGCCCCGGCCAGGTGGGCTACTTCGAGATCGCAAACGTGGGTCGGGCGGAGCTCACCGTCAGCGACGTCGAGATCAACGGTTCGGGCCAGTTCGAGCTCATGACCTCCGGTGGCTTCACCGTGGCGCCCGACGGCACCTACACGATGATTGTCAACTACGAAGCGGAGGTCACCACCGGCGACAGCGCCACCGTCGCCATCTCCAGCGACGACCCCGACGAAGGCACCGTCTTCGTGGAGCTCATCGCCAACGGCGGCGGCGCGGTCGACTACCCCGAGGCCGACATCGACTGCCCGAGCGTGGTCAACCCCACCACCGCAGTGAGCTTCAATGGCTCGGGCTCCTCCGACCCCGGCGGCAGCTCGCTCATCTACCTCTGGGATCTCGTCGAGGCGCCCGAAGGCTTCGAAAACGAGCTCTACGACGACACCATCGGCGACCCCAGTGTGCCGCTGAGCGACCAGGCCGGCCTCATCGTCGACCTTGCCGGTGACTACGAGGTGCAGCTGCGGGTGCGCAACGAAGACGACGTCATCAGCGCCCCCGCCTCCTGCCGCTTCACTTCGGTTCCCGAGAACGCCCTGCTCGTCGAGCTTGTGTGGGACGAGACCGACGCCGACCTCGACCTCCACCTCGCGCAGGAAGGCTACGAGCTCTTCCAGGTGCCCGGCGACGTCAGCTACTGCAACGAAAACCCCGACTGGGGCAGCAGCTCGTCCACCGCCGACAACCCGCTGCTGGAGAACGACGCCCAGGCCGGCCCCGGTCCCGAGAGCATCGTGCTGCCCCAGCCCGCCGACGGCGACTACACCATCCGGGTGCACTACTACACCGACAACGGCGCCAACGACGTCGAGGCCACCGTCAACATCTGGATCCAGGGCGAGCTGTTCACCACGAAGACCGAGCGCCTCGACACCAACCGGGTGTGGGACGTCGGCTACGTGCGCTGGCCCGCCGAGGTGTTCGTGCCCAACACCGGCTCCCCTGAAGTCTACGAAGGCGCCCGCACCTGCCCGCCGGAGTGACCCCCGGAGCCAACCGGGCTGTCACATCCACACGCGCGCGACGTAGTTCCTCTCGCTGAGAACCAACTCGGAGGGGACATGTCGCGCGTTCGTCGTCTTGGACTGCTTTTCTCGCTCACCGCCGGCTGCGGCAGCCTCTCGGGGCCATCGGACTTCCACTTCGAAGCCCTCGATCCGGACATCCGGGTGAGCCCCACCGCCTACGCCTACGACGGCGTCGTGGTCCCCTACGGCACGCCCACGCACTTCAAGGTCATCAACGCGGGCCGGGCCGACCTCTACGTCGACGAGGTGGTCATCGACGGCGACCCGAGCGGGGCCTTCTCGGTCTCCGACACCGAGCCCTTCGTGCTGACGGCCGACGAGCAGGTCGAGCTGGAGGTCTCCTTCACGCCCACCACCTACGAGGACTTCACCGCCCGCCTGCGGCTGGTGAGCAACGACCCCGACTCGCCGGAGACGGTGGTGCCGTTGACGGGCTCCGGCGTCGACGGTCCCCTACCCGACCTCGACCTCGATCCCGGCTTCGTAGACTTCGGCCTCGTCGCGGTGGGCACAGAGTCGCTGAAGCCGGCCATCCTCGACAGCGTGGGGCAGGCCGACCTGTTCATCGAGTCGGTGGAAGTGGTCGGCTCCACGGCATTTTCGCTGCAGCGCCCCACGACGGTGGCGTCCGAGCTCATCCCCGCCGGCCAGGACCTTCCGCTCGTCATCGCCTACGCCCCCAGCGGCGACCGCGGCGACCACGCCGTCCTCCGCATCGTGTCAGACGACCCCCACGACCCCATCCAGGAGCTGGTTCTCCTCGGCAACGGCGGCGGCGGATTCCAGTTTCCGGTCGCCGACTTCGACTGTCCCGACTCGGTCGACGCCCCCGCCATCGAGTTCTTCGACGGCCGCCGCTCCTTCGACCCCCTCGACCCCGATGCCGAGCTGGCCTTCGAGTGGACCGTGCTGGAGACTCCCGAAGACTCGTCCACCACCGCCTTTCGGGAGCCGCACGCCGACTACACTAGCCTGCCAGTGGACCTGACCGGTTGGTGGACGGTGGGACTGCAGGTGGAAAACGAGGTCGGACTGCGCAGCGCGCAGGAGCTCTGCCGCTTCGAGGCCATCCCGCCCGACGAGGTGCACATCGAGCTCGTGTGGGACACCGAGGCCGACCTCGACCTCCACCTCGTGCAAGGCGGCGCCGACCTCTACGAGCTGCCCGGCGACTGCAACCACTGCAACCAGACCCCCGACTGGGGCCCCGAAGGCAGCGCCGGCGACCCCACCCTCGCACTCGACGACCGCACCGGCTACGGCCCCGAGGTCATCCGGATGCAGTCCCCCCAAGATGGGGACTACCGCGTCATTGTCGACAACTTCAGCGCCAACGGCACCGGAGAGACTGTGGCCACAGTGCGGGTCTTCCTCAACGGCATGCTCGCCTGGGAGGACAACGCGCTGCTCGGTCACCACGAGGTCTGGCGCACCGGCTTCCTGCGCTGGCCCGATGCCGTCTTCAGCGTGAACGACAGCCCGCCAGAGCTCTGGGAAGGTGGGCGAAGCTGCGAGTAGTCAGCGCTGGAGACGCCCCACCAGAGCGACGTAGTCGTCGTCGATCTCGAGGTGTCCGAGGTGGCGGCGGGTCATGGCGGCGGCGTCGGCCAGCTCTGGCGCAAGGCTGAGACCGGCCAGCATCACCCAGGTGGCGAGGCGGTCGGCCGTGCGGCGGAAGGCGAGGTCGCGGATGGCGGCGGCGGACCCCAGCACGGCTTCCAGCGCCTGTTCTTCGGCATCGAGGGCTGCAGCATCGCCCGGGAGCATCTGCCGAAGGACGGCGAAGAAGCCCTTGTGCACGCCATACTTGAGGCAGTCGCGCACCACCTGGGCCCGCAGCACGTTGTGGCTTCCCTCCCAGTTCTCGTAGACCACGTTGTCGCGCAACAGGCGAGGCAGGACGCTGAAGGTCTCGATGGCGCCGTTGCCGCCCAGCACCTCGATGCCGCGGTTGACGGTGTCGTGGGCGACCACGCTGGTGCGCAGCTTGTTGAGGTTGACCGCCACCCGGAAGCAGGCCCGCTCGATGTCCGAGGCGGCGTTCTGGTCGACCTTCTCCTGCAGGCCTGCCAGCCACATCGTGCCGGCGAGGCAGGCGGCGCTGTCCGCGCGCATCCAGGCGAGGGTCTCCTGCACCTGGGGGAAGCGGCCGATGGGCTGGCCGAAGGCGGTGCGGTGCTGCGCATAGGTGCTGGCGACCACCCAGGCTCGGCGGCAATGACCGGCGCAGCCCATGGCGTTGTAGAGGCGCGAGGTGGTGATGACCAGCTCGATGACGGTCTTGAAGCCCTGGTTGACGGGACCCAGAGCCTCGGCCTCCGCGCCCACGAAGTCGATCTCGCCCGACGCCATGGAGCGCGTGCCGAGCTTGTCCTTCAGGCGGCGGATGTGGAAGCCATTGGGCGTGCCGTCGGGCAGGCATCGGGGCACCACGAAGAGGCCCAGTCCGCGGGTGCCGGTCTCGGAAGCTGAGACCCTTGCCGTAACGAGAAAGACGTCGGCATCGGCATTGCTGCAAAACCACTTCTCGCCGTCGAGGCGCCAGCGACCCCCGCCCTGGGCCGCGGTCTCCAGGGGCTCCATCGGCGTGGCCTGCAGGGTGTTGGCCCCCACGTCGGAGCCGCCCTGCACCTCGGTGAGGAACTGGCTGGCCGTCCAGTTGGACTGGAAGTCGGGGTCGAGCAGGCGCGCCAGAGGACCGGCCTTCTGGCCCTCGGTGCCGAGGGCCTGAAGCGAGCGAATCGCCCCTGCTGCACACGCAAGCGGGCAGTTGTGCCCAGCCTCTCCGGCTTGTGCCGTGAGGTAGAAGAGCGTGAGGATGTAGCGGTGGGAGACGGTGGGCTCGCCGTAGGCCGCCATGATGCCGGTGCCGTAGATGAGCCGGCCGGCCGCCCACCAGGCGGGGTGGTGGGACACGCGGGCGGTGAAGTTGCCCACGTCGTCGTAGTCGTCGAGCACAGGCAGGTTGCGACCGACGTTGTTGGCGCGCACCACCCGGTCGAGCGGACCGGCGACCACCTGTCCTGTGCGGTGGAGGGACGGCTCCCGCTCCTGCAGGCCGTGGGCGGTGATGAGGGACTGCAGCTCGGCATCGTCGGCGTAGAAGTCGGACGGCTGGGCGTGTTGCCAGCGCACGAGGGCGGCGCGGCCGGCTTGCGTGGCGTTCTGGGTCGACATGAGACCTCCAAGGCCTCTGCCTATCGCTGAGGCGGCTGATCAGGCGAGCCCGAGGCCGGTCCGTCGCCGTCGGCGAAGTCCATCGAGCAACAGACCTGCCGCGACGAGCATCAGCAGCCACTCATGCGGCTCGGGGGCGCTCGACAGTCCGAAAGCACCGCTCTGGGCCTGGGCGCTCTCCACCTCGCGCTCGAAGCGGTCGCCGCCCTTGCTGAGCTGGGCGAGTCGCTCGCGCTGCTGCCGGTTTACGAGCACCAGCATCGAGGAGATGGGCGACACGATGTCGGCCTCGACGGCGATGGCGTGGATCTGGTCGAGGTTGTCGACATCCGCGAGGTCGACGCTGTCTTCGAGCATGTGGGCCACCACCTCTCGGGCGGCGAGTGCACGCAGGGCGGGCCCGGAGCTGCGGTCTCCGGCGGAGGCTGTCACCGTGACCTGCCAGGGCCCCGCGCGGTGTCCGGCCCTGCCGAGAATGGCGTCCTCCAGGTTGGTGTGGGCGCCGCCTCCGCGGGCGAGGGCCTGCTGGACCGCATCGGCGAAGGCCACGGGCAGGCCGTCGAGGTGGACGGTGGTGATGGGCGGCAGGTGGTCGAGCTGGAGCCGGGCATCGGTGGCGCCGTCGTAGGTGGTGTGGTCGGTGAGGACGAGGATGTGGCCCGCGTTCAGGGTCTCGGGCAGGTCGATGGCGTGGGACAGCATGTCGGCCAGGCTGGCCCGACCCGCGAAGGTCCAGCGGGCGGGGCTGCTGCGGGGGCAGACCGAGAGCCCTTCGGGGCCGGCACAGATGAGGTCGAGATCTCGGATGTCGTCGAGCTCGGCCAACACGTCGACCAGGGCGTCCTGCACGTCGACCATGCTGCGGGTGGTGTCCACGATGACCACGGTGTCCTCCCAGTCGAGCTCGGGGCTGACCGGGGTGCGTCGGGGTGCGAAGCTGACGTCCCAGCCGTCATCTTGGAGGGCGACCCGCGCGTCCACCGAGCGGAGCGCAGCCGGACGGACGCCGGTGTGCGGAACCCAGCGGTCCACGGTCCCATCCACCTCCCGGCCGTTGATGGTGCGCACGGTGTCCCCATTCCAGGCGAGTCCCCTCACCTCCGACACCTCGGGCACCGGCCAGCTCCAGCTTCCCCGGCCATCGGAGTCCGGCAGCGCGGTCACCTCCAGCCAGACATGGAAGGCGGCGCCCAGACTGCCGATGGACTCGACGTCGAGGGGGTCGTCTTCGCGGGCCAGGATGGGGAAGGCCTTGAGCCGGTACTGGCGGGGACCCACCTGCTCGAGGATGGCGGGGTCGACGCTGCGACGCACCTGCTCGCGGTAGACCTGCTGGGCGGCGCCGCGGGGGGCGACCACATGGGTGAAGGCCTCGGAGCGGTCGGGGGAGTCTCCGAGCCAGAGTCCGGTGGGGACCGCGCCTTCGGGAAGCGTGAAGTAGACGACCACCTCACGGTCGTTCCAGGTGCGGTTGCGCAGCACGTCATGGACGGTGACCACCCCCACGCCACCGCGGTCCTCCACGGTCACCTCCTGGGACTCCAGCCAGACGTGCGCCTGGCCCACGTCCAGCACACCGGCCTCGGCATTCCACCACTGCCAGGTGTTGCGCAGCGCGCTGCGGAGCCGGTCGCCCTCGGCGCGGTCGATGGGCGTGTCGTAGACCTCGTGGAAGCGGACCGCGGCCTGCCCCGGGTCGTCGAAGGCGCTGCTGCGACGGCGCCACTCGCTGCAGTCTTCGCAGTCGCCGATGCCCTGGTAGACGACGGGTCGGAGCCACAAGCCGCCGAGCTTCACAGCCCAGGCCCCGGTGCCCGAGATGGCCTGGTCCCACAGGTCGTCCAGCACCTGCAGGTCGTTGGCCTCCATCAGGTAGCGACGGTCCCAGAGGTGCATGTCCACCAGAGCCTCGCGCACCCAGGGTCCGGCTTCGATGGCGGCGACGGGGTCCTCCGAGACCTCCCAGGCGGACTTGAAGTCCTGCTTGGACAGGTGGACGACACCGAAGGCGAACACCACGAGAGTGACGATGCTGAGGCCATTAGCGGTCTTGCGACCCAGGCGCTCGATGCTGCTTTGGTGGACCAGCCGCAGCCCTTGGACCGTGACGCCGAACATCGCGATGGGAAAGGCCAGCAACAGGCTGGCGGTGAGCAGCGCGAAGCTGAGGAAGATGACGTCCTTGCCGTCATGGACGCGCCAGGTCTCGAAGAACAGCAGGCGCAGACAGATGGGCGTGGTGAACAGCACCACCAGTCCGGTCAGCCAGCCCGCCACGCCGAGGTAGGCCGACTGTCCCACGAGCAGCAGGCCCTGGCCCCATCGCCGGTCGACGCGCGGCCCCTTCCACAACACGCGGAACAGCGCGGGGGCGCCGAGGACGAAGGCGAGTCCCAGCCACCGCACGGCGTCATTGAGCTCCTGAAAGGCGAACAGCCGGAGGAGGCACACGATGACGATGGGCGCCTGGACGCCGTAGAAGAAGGACAGCAGGCGGCCGGCGTCCTTGCGGAAGAAGACGCCGCCCACCACCATTCCGGCAACGGGGACCACCATCAGCAGCAAGCCCGCGATGGCCATGCCGGGCGTGACCAGGCCTCGGAAGGACGCCCGAAACAGGTCGGCCAGCACCTCGGGAAACAGGCCCACGAGCGCCGTGGTGACGGCCAGCACGCCCCATCCCCAGAAGCTGAGATGGGCGAAGACGGTGAAGGCGGCGCGGGGAAGATGGCCGAAGCGACCGGGACTGTGGGGGCTCATGGGGACTCCGCGAGGCGGGCGTGGCTGTCTGGACCGGTGAAGAAGACGAGGGCGCCGTGGCGACGCAGGCGGGCGACGGCGGCAGCGAGGGCGGGCGAGTCGACGGCCGGGGCGGCACCGTCCTCCTGCACGAGAACGCTCACCATCAGCCAGGGCTCGGGGGACAGCAGGCCGCGGAGCATGCGTTCGGACTGCTCGTCGGTGACCGCGCTGGCGGACTGGAACCACCAGACGGCGCGGGCGGGGCCGAGGGGGGTGTCGACCTCGGCGGTGCGCACGGGGGTGTCGGCGATGGCGGCGGGAACGACGGTGCCGATGTCTGCACCGCTGGCCCGAATGCAGATGTCCGGACGGTGCTGGGTGCGGATGCCATCGCCGAGAACCAGGACCAGCTCACCAGACAGGGAACCTGCAGGTCCGCCGAGGTCACCGGCATCGAAGCGCGCCTTGCTCAGCACGCCGCGGTTGGCGGTGACCAGCTCGAGCTCGTGGTCGCGGGGGACGAGCTCCGCCATCTCGTTGGGGATGGGAACCTGGGCGTCGGGCAGAGGAAGCGGGTCGCGCGGGAAGGCGAAAGCGGCCAGCTGGAGGACGAAGACGACGGGAATCAGGCGCGAGCGAGGGGCGGAGGACGGGGGTTGGACCGCCTCGCGTGTGGCCTGTGGGACCCACCGGAGTCCCAGCCAGGCCAGGCCGCAGGACCCGAGAAAGCCGAGCACGCCCAGTGGTTCATGGAGGATGGTCCCTGCCACATCCCCGCCGGGAACGGCATTGTGGAGTGCCACGAGAACGAGCACCCGCAGGCCATTTGCGAGCACCAGTGACCCGGCCAGTCCGGCAGCCACGACCAACCAGCGAAGGCCCCAGCGGCGTCGGTCGAGCCAGGTGGCCGCGAGGAGGAAGGCCGCGCCGGTCCACAGCGAGCGCACCCCCGAGCAGGGCATGTCGATGCGCGTGGTCTGCCCCTCCACCGTGAGCACGGTGCCCGCATCCAAGGCGGACAGGCCCATTGCCCGGAGCAGGTCGGCCACCATCTCCGCAGTGGCCAGACGCAGCGGAAATCCGACCGCGGCTTCGAGGTGGCCGAAGCGGGGCAGCGCAAGCAGGACGAGCAGCAGCGGCAGGGCGGCGCGCCGGAGCTCTCGGAGGCCGAAGAGGACGCCCAGGAGGCCCACCAGACCGAGCCAGGCCCAGCCGGCATCCACCACCCCGAAGCCCCACGGGGCGCTGAACCAGTGTCCGGAGACCGAGGCCAGGAGCGCCCCGACCGCGAGGGGGTGGGCGTCGAGCCTCAGGGCGGGTGCCCGGCCTCGGCGCAGGGCCTCCATCAGGGCGCCCCCCACTGCCAGCAACACCACGATGAGGTGGGTGCGGCCTTCGCCCTGGGTCAAGGCAGCGGCGAACCACGCCACTCCAGACCGGTGGAGGAGCAGAGTGCAGGCGGCGAGAATGGCCGCAACGAGGAACTTTCCAGACATGGCCCCGTTTTAGGGGGCCCGGTGTGCTCTGCGGATGCGCCCCTGTGCAGAGCCGGTGGCTTTGTGTGGCCGAGTGTGCCGAAGTGTGGCGAGGGTGTGCAGGCCGGGAAAGACCATGGCCCTGCCTGTCGCTGGTGGCCGACGACATCGGTTACCCTCCGGCCCCGGCGGACCTCCCCGCCTCGCATTTTCGGAGGCCCGATGCGGCCAGCGCCAACCCTTCCCTGGAGCATCTCGGTGGGGCTGTTCGCGGCAGTGCTCGCCGGGACAGCCTGCGGCGGCGACAAGTCGGAGTCGGGCGACGCGGGCACGGCAGATGCGGGCGATGACGGCACCGGCGACGACGGCACGGGGGACGACGGCGGCGACGACGGCGGTGACGAGGGCGGCGACGAGGGCTCGGGAGACGACGGCGGCGACACCGAGCATGTGGCCTTCGACAAGGTCTACGACGACGTCTTTCTCACCGGTCCGGTGCGTTCCTGGGTCACGCTGGATGTGGTGGCGAATGGCTCGGTGGTGAGCGGCTCGGTCGCCTACTCCGAGGGTGCGGGCGACCAGGACTGGGTCACCTGCAACACCACCCTCGACCTGGTGCATGTGGCGTCCAACCCCAACTGCCCCGAGTGCACCTGGAGCTGGACCTTCCAGCTGGAGGTCGCGGAGGGTTCCCGGTCCAACGGCTGTGTATTCCCGAGCCCGTCCACCTCCTTCGGGCTCGGCGACGGCGGCTTCCTGGGCACCCTGTCCCATCGAGCCACGGGTCCTGGCGGCACCCAGAACGTCGTCACCATCGGCGCCATGTCGGCCGACGGCTGGAGCGAGCACACGCTGTACGCCGAAGACTCGTCCGGAAGCGTCATCGTCAATGACTGGGACAGCGGTTCTGGCGTGGCCCAGGGGGTCACCATCACCGCGCTCGCCGACGGCGACCATGTGTGGAGCGGCTGCGAGGCCCCCGAGGAGCTGCAGGGCGAGACCACCACCGGTCCTCCCACCGGCGGCACCGAAGTCCCCGACAGCATCGACTGCCGCCTGGGCACCGGCCTCGTCGACGTCTGGGAGGCCGAGGTGGTGGCTGGCCAGACCATCAAGGCGGCTGTGGACAGCAGCGGCGAAGACCCCATCATGTACCTGGTCGACCCCCAGGGCTGCATGTTGGAGGCCATCGACGACTCGGTGGCCTGCTCCGACGACCGCCCACTGTGCCCGGCCATCCTCCACACGGCCGCGCAGGACGGCAAGTACCGCATCGTGGTGGGGCCCCGGTACTGCTTCGACGAGACCATGAACTACTTCATCGACGGGGCGGTCCAATGAGCCGTTTTCTCCAGACCATCGTGCTCATCGGCGCTGTCGTGGCCGGCTGTGGGGGCGACAAGGACGGGGACTCGGGCGAGGGCTCCAGTGGCGAAGGCTCTGGCTCCGGCTCGGGCGGCGACACCGACGACTCGGGCGACAGCGGGCCCCTCACCCACGAGAGCGACTTCGCCCTGCTCGAAGACGACTCTCCCATCTACGACCGGGTCTACAGCGCGGCGAGCTTCCACCTCGACGTGCGCGACATCAGCGGCGTGGAGGGCTTTGTCACCTACACCGAAACCGACGGGGACGGGTCGGAGACCTGCTCTGCCGTGCTGTCGGTCAACACCGCGGAAGACACCGTGGACTGCGGCGACTGCGACTGGGAAGTGGGCGCCCGCACCGATCTGTCTGTGCAGTCCGGCACCTGCATCCTGGCCGACTCCGAGACCGCCCTCGACCACGCCCGCGGACTCTCCAGCGGCGGCTTCGGCCTGCAGCTCAGCCACTATGAAGACGCCTCAGTGGGCGGGTCCACCTACTCGGAAGCCGTCACCATCGGCACCTTCGACACCGTGAGCCTGGCCCTCGACGAGTCGGTCGTGTTCGGGGCTGGCGACGTGGGCACCTACGACAGCCTCACCGGTGCGCTCACCGGCGACCTGAGCGCCGTCACCGACTACACCCTCGGTTGGTTGGAGTGCGGAAGCGTGCCCGTCGGTGCTGCGGGCAACCTCACGCCCGGCGAGCTGTCGGTGTCGGAGGACCTGGCTTGCGGCACGCCCGACGACTTCGGCACCCACACGGTCGACCACTGGACCCGCGACCTCGTCTTCGGACAGATCGTCACTGTCGGCATTCGCAGCCAAAGCAGCGACGTCGACCTGTTCCTGCGCTCCCCGGATGGCTGCCTCGCGCTGGAGAGCGGTCCTGCCGAGCCCTGTCTCGATGACGCCACCACCTGGTGCAAGAGCTTCGAGTACACCATCACCACGGGCGGCAGCTACACCGCGCTGGTCGCGCTGACGGGCTGCTCGGAGTCCATCAACTACCAGTTCGACGCCCGGGTGCGCTCGGCCCGCTGAGGCACCGAGGTCGGCGGCGTCAAGGGTGAAATCGGACAGAAGCTGTCCGGTTGGCGGGTGGACTGGATCAGGTCCCGCGCGGTAGGTTGCGGGTCCCTCCTCCGGTGCTGTCGCACTGGACTGGCCGCAGCACGCGCATTCGACGGCGTTCTCGGTCCCTTCCCGCGGGTCTCGCCGCGGTCCTCCACTCCTCCGCGCCCCCTCGGGACCCATGCCCACCGCACCGGACATCCAGCCGGTCGCTCTGCACGAGGCGACCCGGCACCGCTACCTCAACTACGCGATGAGCGTCATCACCTCGCGGGCCCTGCCCGACGTGCGCGATGGCCTCAAGCCGGTCCAGCGGCGCATTCTCTATGCGATGGACCGCAACCTCCGCCTGCGTCCCGATGCCCGCTACAGAAAGAGCGCGGCCGTGGTGGGCGAGGTGATGGCGAAGTACCACCCCCACGGCGACCAGAGCATCTACGACGCCCTGGTGCGCATGGCCCAGCCCTTCTCGCTGCTGCACACTCTGGTCGACGGACAGGGCAACTTCGGCAGCCTCGACGGCGATGGCGCAGCGGCCATGCGGTACACCGAGTGCAAGCTCACCAGGCTCGCCATGGAGCTGCTGTCGGAGCTGGGCCAGCAGACCGTCGACTTCCAGCCCAACTACGACGGCCAGCACCAGCAGCCCGAGGTGCTGCCCGCCCAGTTCCCGCAGCTGCTGGTCAACGGCGCCGAGGGCATCGCGGTCGGAATGGCCACGCGCATCCCGCCGCACAACCTCATGGAGGTCATCGACGCCTGTGTCGCGATGATCGACGACCCCGAGATCGACACCGAGGCCCTGTGTGAGCTGGTTCTCGGCCCCGACCTCCCCACAGGCGGCCGAATCCTCAACGCGAAGTCGGAGATTCGAGAGGTCTATGAGAACGGCCGCGGCAGCCTGCGCATCCAAGGCGTGTGGACCACAGAGAAGAAGGGCCGCAAGAACCACCTCATCATCACCGAGGTCCCCTGGGGCATCAACAAGGCTTCCCTGGTGGAGAAGATGGGCGCGCTCGTAGAAGCCCGCAAGCTTCCCCAGGTGCTCGATGTGCGCGACGAGTCCAGCGAGGATGTACGCATCGTGCTGGAGCTGCGCAAGGCCGAGGATGCCGAGCCCGCCATCGCCTACCTCCTCAAGCACAGTCCCCTCGAGCAGGGCCTGCACGTCAACCTCACCTGCCTGATGCCCCCCGAGCTCCCCGGCGGCGTGGCCACCCCGATGCAGGCCCCCCTGCAGGTCATCCTGAGGCAGTGGCTCGACTTTCGCTACCGCACCGTGCGCCGCCGCTACGAGTACGAGCTGCGCAAGCTCAAGGAACGCATCCACATCCTGGAGGGCTTCGCCCGGGTCTTCGCCGACCTCGACGCCGCCATCCGGATCATCCGCAACTCGGAAGGCAAGCGAGACGCCGCCGAGCAGCTCATGGACCACTTCGATCTCGACGATGTGCAGGTCGAAAAGGTGCTGGAGCTGCAGCTGTACCGCCTGTCCAAGCTGCCCATCGCCGAGATTCTCGCCGAGCTCGAGGAAAAGCGCGAAGAAGCCGCACGCATCGAAGCATTGCTGTCGAGCACCACCGAGCTGTGGGGCCGCGTGCGGGCGGAGCTGCTCGACATCCGCGAGATGTACGGGCAGCCGCGCCGCACCCGGATTGGCGGACGCAAGGTGGAGGTGGAGTACACCGAGGCCGACTACATCATCGCCGAGGACACCTTCGTCATCGTCACCCGCGAGGGCTGGGTGAAGCGACAGGGCAGCTTCACCGACATGTCCCGCATTCGGATCCGCGAAGGCGACGAGATCGGCTGGATGATGCTGGCGAGCACGCGCTCCACCATCACCTTCTACAGCGACCAGGGCGGTGCCTACACCATCCGGGTCGACGACCTGCCCGCCACCTCCGGCTACGGCGACCCCGTCCAGAAGCACTTCAAGTTCAGCGACGGCGAGCGCATCGCGGGGGTGAGTGGGTCCGACCCGAGGGCCCGTCCCCCCGACGGCCCGGCCCCCGACGAGGAGACCCCCGCCCCGCCCTACGGCGTTGCACTCACCGAGGGCGGTCGCATCCTGCGCTTCGCTCTGGCCGCTCACCACGAGGTCTCCCAGCGCACCGGCCGTCGGTATGCGCGTCTCAACACAGGCGACCGGGTGCTGCGAATGGTGGCGTCCACCGGCGAGGAGTGGGTGAGCATCGCCACCACAGACGGCAACGCGCTGGCCTTTCCCGTGGCGGAGGCCAAGGTCCTCAAGGGACCGGGCAAGGGCGTCACCGGCATCAAGCTCAAGCCCGGCGACAAGGTGCTCGGCTTCGGGCTCACAGAAGACGAAGGCGAAGGCGAGCAGGTCTCCACCACCCGCGGCCGGGAGCTGGTCGTGAGCCCCCGAAAGTATGGCGGCAGTCGGGCAGGACGCGGCAAGGCCGTGATCCAGCGGGGCGGCTTCAAGGACTGGGTGCGCACCACCGAGCGCCTCGACCTCCAATACGCCGGCGAGGAGGGCTGACATGGCCAAGAAGTACAACGCCGCCGCCATCTCGGTGCTCGACGGCCTGGAGCATGTGCGCAAGCGCCCGGGCATGTACATCGGCGGCACCGACCGCGGTGGCCTGCATCACCTCGTGCGGGAAATCGTCGACAACAGCGTCGATGAGGCCATCAACGGCCACGCCTCTCTCATCCGGGTCAACCTGTCGAGCGATGGTCGCACCGTCACCGTCGAGGACAACGGACGCGGCATCCCGGTCGACATCCACCCCAAGGTGAAGAAGCCGGCCCTGGAGGTCATCCTCACGAGCCTCAACGCCGGCGCCAAGTTCGACAGCGGCAGCTACAGCACCTCCGGCGGCCTCCACGGTGTGGGTTCCAGCGTCGTGAACGCCCTGTCTGAGCGCCTTGTGGCCACGGTCAAGCGCGATGGCTTCGCGCACCGCATGCAGTTCCGGCGGGGCCGCACCCGAGGCAGGCTCGAGCGCGTGGGCACCGCACGGGGCACCGGCACCACCATCCAGTTCACGCCCGACCCCGAGATTTTCGGCGACCAGGTCTTCGAGCCCGACACCATCCTCGAGCACCTCGATGTGTCGGCCTACTTGAACAAGGGCCTGCGCATCACCTTCACCGACAACTACTCGGGGCGCGGCAGGAAGCACGACATCCAGCACGATGGCGGAGTGGCCGACTTCCTCGATGCCCAGACCAAGGCCCTGGAGTGTCGCCCCACCACCGACCAGGTGTTCGTGCTGGAGCGCAAGGCCGACCCCCGACTCGACATCGCCCTCTGCTGGACCGACGCCCCCCGCGAGCGCTTTCGCACCTTCGTCAACGGCATCCCGACCAACCAGGGGGGCACCCACGAACAAGGCATCAAAGATGCCCTCACCAAGGGCATTCGCAACTACATCGCGGTCCACCAGGCCGCGATTCCGCGCGGGGTGAAGATCACTTCCGAGGACATCCGCGAAGGCGTGGTGGCCATCGGCTCGGTGTTCCTGTCCGACCCCCAATTCCAGGGACAGACCAAGGACAAGCTCAACAACCCAGGCGTGCGCGGCCAGGTCGATGCGCTGGTTCGGGCCGAGCTGGAGCGCTGGCTGCAGGACAACGCCAGCCAGGCCGACGCCATCCTGTCCCGCATCGTGATGGCGGCCCGTGCCCGCCAGGCCAGCCGTGAGGCCACCACCAAGGTGCGCCGAAAGTCCGCGGTGAGCCGCCGACTCAACCTCCCCGGCAAGCTGGCCGACTGCTCATCGAGCGACTCCCGCAAGGCCGAGCTGTTCATCGTCGAGGGAGACAGCGCGGGTGGCTCCGCAAAGCAGGGCCGCGACCGCACCTTCCAGGCCATCCTTCCACTACGCGGAAAGGTGCTCAACGCCGAGCAGGCCACCCACAAGAAGGTCCTCGCGAACAACGAGCTGTCCGACATCGTGAAGGCCCTCGGCTGCGGCCTCGGCAAGGACCTCAAGCTCGACCGCCTGCGCTACGGCAAGGTCATCCTGCTGATGGACGCCGACAGCGACGGCCATCACATCGCCACCCTGCTGCTCACGTTCCTCTACCGCTACCTCAAGCCCCTCATCGACGAAGGCCACGTCTACCTCGCCCAGCCGCCGCTGTTTCGCATCGACTCGGGCAAGAAGACCTGGTGGGCTTCCGACGAGCGGGAGCGCGACCGCATCCTGGGCCGGCTGCCTCCACGGGCCCGCCCCGAGATCAGCCGCTTCAAGGGACTCGGCGAGATGATGCCGAAGACCCTGTTCCAGACCACGATGGACCCCCGCACCCGCCGCTTGCTCCGCGTGACCATCCCGGAGGGCAAGTCGCTGGAGACCGAGCAGGTGGTGGGCGACCTGATGGGCCGCGACCCGAAGACCCGCTACCGAGAGATCATTCGGTGGATGGATCTCGTCGAGGACCTCGACGTCTGAAGCCGAGGCGAAACCTGTGTCTGCACACGGCACGACGGTCTTCTGGCGCATGAGGATGGCCGACCGCTCTGCGGGCGGATAGCCGACCCGGCGCGCTGCAGGCCCCAGGGTCGAATCCTGCCGGTGGCCGTTCGGCGTCGCCTGGCCCACGGGCCCACCTCGAAGGAGTCGGATGTTCCGCTGGCTGCTGCGGCTGCTTGGATTCTCCCGCGAAGAAGCGCCGGAGACCTCCCCTTCTGCTTCCGAGGAAGCGGAGCCCACCCCCTCTGCGCCGCCCACGCGCCGTACGGGCGCAGCTCTGCCCGTGGAGCCCACGCCCGCCAGCGCCCCAGCGACAGCCCCCCGCATCGTGCTTGCGAGCAGCGGTCCCAACCTCGCGCCCTGGAAGACCATTCAGCCGGCCCCCGCGCTGGAGCCGGTGGTGGTGCAACGTCACCTCCGAGAACACCTGCGCAAGCTGGCCGAGGATGCCCGCCACCGCGCCGACAAGCGGTTTGTGGAGCGCCTCCTGCAGCAGGTCGACACCGACCAGCTCGACCTGCCTCCCTTCCCCGACGTGGCCGCCGAGCTCGACGACCTGCTCAAGCAGACCACCACAGACATCCTCCAGATCGCGCGTGTGGTCGAGCGAGATCCCGGCATGGTCCGCCGGGTGTGGACCCACGCCCGCAGCGCGATGTACGCCTCCGCACCCCGCAGCCTCCACCACGCGGTCGCCCGGGTGGGCCTCGACGCCCTGTGGCGCATCGGCATGTCCGTGTGTCTCAACGACACCGTCTTCCGGGTGGAGGGCATGCAGACCGCGGCCGAGAGCGTGCGCCACCACGGCATCGCCACCGCTGAGGTCGCCGCCATGCTCGGCGGAGAGCGACGCGGCTCGCTCTACCTCGCAGGCCTGCTCCACGGCATCGGCGAGCTCATCGTGCTGCAGGTGGCGGCCAACAAGCGCGAGCGTCCCCCCTCCCACGACATCCTGCGCAAGGTGTCCGACGAGATCGGGGTGGCACTGGGCGTTCTCATGGTCCACAGCTGGAAGCTCGACGAGACCGTCGTGGTCGGTGTCGGCCACTCTGCCGCGCCCGACAAGGCCCCCGAGTCCATGCGTCGGGTCGCCCGCATCGTGCGTGCCGCCAGCATCGCCGCGCATGCCAGCCGGCTCGCCCGCGAAGGCATCACCCTCGAGTCTGTCGACCCCGTGTCGGAGATTCAGGAGCTGGGCTTCGACCCCATGCAGGCCCTCAGCCGGGCAGACGCCGTGTACAACGAGCTCTACGAGAGCGCCGGCCCGCCATAGACCCCGGTGAAGTGGCCACCTCAGGCGATGCGAGCCTGCTGGGTGGGAGCTTCGGTGGGGTCATGGGGAGCTCCGCGCCACTCCCGCGCGGCCCGCTCCAAGGTGGCCGCCGCGTCGCAATACAGCCCGTGGTAGGGCTCCAGCGCCCGCAGACCGCCGATGTCCCGGCCAAAGCGCGCCTCTTCGGCCGCCAGCGTGGCCACCACGGCGATGCGAGTCGCCCGGGCGAACCCCCCATGACCAGGGGGAGCCCGGTCGGGGTCGGAGTAGAAGCCGATGCCCGCGGCCACCTGGTCGCCGAGTCCCCAGGCATGGGCCATGAGCACACCGAGGCCCGCCTGGTGCTTGCGGAGCACCTTCTGCACCAGCTCGGGCCGGGGAGCCACCTTTCCGGTCTGGGCGGCGCACCGAAGCACGAACAGGCCGCCGGCACCGCTCAGCATGCCGGCCAGGTAGGCGTCTCCACGGGGATCATCCCCCAGCCACGCGCACACACTGCCGGCCACCTCGCCTCGGGCGCGAATCCGCTCGACGCGGCTCTGGTAGCGACCGGCCCGAAACACGGGCGAGTGCATGCAGGCGGCCATGCCAATCCGCCAGAGCTGGTCGAAGCCGATTCGAGAGATGGCGTGGTCGAGGTCGGCCACACCGCGGGCGTAGACTGCCGAGCTGGCCGAGGTCCACACCCGTCGGAGCAGGTCGGGGTCGCGGGCCACCAGATCCACCACCTTGGACAGGTTGGGCTCGGGGCTTCGCAGCAGCCGGTCGAGCTCCCGCGACACATCGGGGAACACCGGCAGCTCCAGGGTCGTAGACCCCAGGCAGCGCACGAGGCCGCTGAGGAAGCGGGTGTCCGCGACGTCCACGTCGGTCTCGGGCTCGCCGATGTGGTCCAGCTCCTGCAACAGTGCGTTGAGGGTCATCGCTCGCACGACGTTGCCATCGAGAGAAGGGCTGGCCACCAGCTCGTCCCACGGGGGGCTCTCGACCGACGCCCGCAGCTTCTTCACCCGGACCGACGTCACGAGCCGCGGCGCCGTACGGGTCCGCTTCGGGGGCTCCGGCGCCATCAGTCCGAGCCACCTCAACCAGCGCTGTAGCAGGCCGTCCGCCAAGGGCCACCTCCAGAACCAACGCGCAGCGGGACCTGGACCAGCGTAGCAAGAGTCCAGTCACCCAGCGCATGTCCCACACCATGCAGTGTGTTGTGGAACGTCCGGAGAGGCCCTGACCTGAAGCCCTATCGGCGACGGCGGCGCTTGGCGGCCTGAAAGCCCGTCTCCTCAGCCGCGGAACGGATCTCGTCGAGGTGGAACACGTCGTAGTCACCGATGGGATCGATGACCTCGCTCCAGTCCCGCTGCAGGCGCGGGCTCATGAGCACCCCCCGCCGCGTGCTTCGCCAGGCGTAGCCACCCTCCACGATGAACATCCCGCCCTCGAGCAGCTCTCCCGCCTCATCGGCGAAAACCAGCACGTTGTAGCCGCGCACCGGGACGGGTCGGAGGGGGCGGTCGCCGGCGATCGGCCCCTCGAGCGGCACCAGAAGCTCCACCAGCGAACCGGGGGGCGTGGATCCACGCATCGTCTCATCGACCACGATGGCGACCTTGGTCACCGGACCGGGCCCCGCGATGTCCTCGCGCGTGGTGAGCACCTCCCCGCGGTACACGAATGCGGCCCGGCTCGACAGGTCTTCGAGAACACCGTCCAGTTCCCCCCAGGCGGAGTCCACATCGATGCCGGCGGGGTCGCGGTACTCGATGTCGGGAGAGGGTTCGGCCGCGGCGGCGACCGCAGGAATGGTTGCGAGGGGGACCAGGCAGACGGCCAGGTGGAGCAACGTACGTGGGAAGGGCATGCGACCTCCGAGCGTGGAACACTCCCGGGATCGGAAGGGGGACGCCCGAACGTGAGCACCCCCGCGTGTTCAGGCGCCAGATGCCCAGCGTCTGCGCCACTGCTCGGTCACGTCATCTGCCTGTCGACGCGTGGGGGGCCGTGGCACCTGCACAACCGCCGCGTGGGGCACCTCCAGCCAGCGCAGGACCTGTCGCACGGTTCCAGCCGGGTCGGCGACCAGAGCCTCATAGGTGAGGGTGTGGACTGGCAAAGCGTCGAGAACGACGTCCCATCCGTCCTCTGCACGGGCAATCGCGTCGAGTCGTTGGCGAATCGCAACCCGGGAGTAGCGGGCTTCTCGGCGTGTGGTCTGCCAGGCCGCCCACTGTCCAGACTGCAGTGCGCGAGTCCACGAGATGGCCTGTCCCAACCGGTCTTCTCGCTGAATCCGAATCCAGCGGACCCGGCTCAGCCAGTCGCCCAGCCCGGCCATGCCCCCATAGCGGTCGAAGTGGTGGTGATGCAGCTTCAGTCCGAACCAGCCCCCACTCGAGCGACGAGCCTCGACCCGGTCGAGGTGGGTCATCAGCCGGCGCTGCGACCAGCTCCGTCCCACCAGAGCCCCCACCGCCACGCCGTGGAGGGCACCATGGAGCCGCCTGGAGGTCCAGCCCCCGAGCCGCACCTCCCAGTCTCGAAGCTGCATGGGATTGAGGTATTCCTTGGGACGGCCGACCTGCTCGGTGCCCCACAGAAGCCGCGCGAGCAGGGTGCTCCCCGACCTCGGCACGCTTGCAATGACATACCGACGGGGTGGGGTGGACGACTGCGGCATGTCGTGGTCGGGCCCGTTGCGGGGGTCGAGCAGAGCGGCGGTCAAGTGCCCCCCTGGCAGGACGCACACCAGAAAGTGCTGCGGCCAGACTGACGAAAAGCCGCGATGGGCGCCGCACACCGCGGGCAAGGCTGGCCTTCGCACCGGTACACATCGAAGGGGCTCGGGATGCCGCGCTGGCTCCCGCCGCCGCTGTTCACGTAGGCGATCTCATCGCCGGATTCGCGGTCCAGGGTGTCCTGGATGAAGGCCGGGACCGCCTGAGACAGGCGCGCCCACTGGGCGTCAGACAGCGTGTGGGCGCCGGCCCTGGGGTCGATGCCGGCCCGCCATAGGATCTCGCTCGCTGCGATGTTCCCGAGACCTGCCACCCGCGCCTGGTCCATCAGCGCAGGCTTCACAGCACCACGCGCCGAGCCGAGGCGGGACCTCCAGAAGCCGGCATCGCGGGGCATCGGCCAAGGCTCGGGCCCCATGCGCTTCGACGGCTGCCGCCAGAGGTCGAAGGCTTCCGGGGACAGCACCTCGGCTGTCCCGAGCCTGCGGGGGTCGTCGAAGATGACGTGATCCGGACGCCCCACCTCGGGCTCGAAGGCGAAGACGAGCCGCTGTCCCTTTCGCTGGTCTGGCGCCTCGGCCACGACGCGCCCCGTCATGCGGTAGTGCAGCAAGATGACCTCCTGCACGCCATCTTCACCAACCTGCACCACGGTGTACTTGGCCCGCCGGTGCAAGTGAAGGACCCGCGGCCGTCCCGATGCGCGGCGCTCCCACCAGTCTGCGAGCCCGCCCTTGTCCAGCCGAGGGTCGGTCAGACGAAGCCCGAGGATGCGACGGCCGTGCGCCCAGGTCGCCAGGTTGCGGGTCATGATCTCGACCTCGGGCAGCTCTGGCATCCGTCCTCCAAGCACCGGCCTGCGGCGGGCCGCTAACGAGAACGGGGACCGGCGACCGGCGACACACCACCGGCGAACCGGCGACGGCACCCCTCCCCCCCCGCCCGAAATCACCGGGACCTCGCCCGGCCCCACCCTTGCTTGGCACGCTGCCAGCCCCCCACAGACCTGCGAGGGGACCGGTAGACTCACGCCCCGCCCAGCCCGTGATGCCCGCCCCAGGACGACGATGCCCACCGACCCCACCCCCACCGTAGACCACCCCCTGCTCGAGCGGCTGTCGCGACCGCTTCCCAGGGTGCTTGTCTACCTGCTGCTGACGGCACTGGTGATGGGCGGCGCGGCCTGGTCCCCCACCGACGCCACCGTGGGCATCCCGAGCATCGACAGCCTCGACACCACGATGCTGCGCGCGCTCACTGCCGACGCCGTCCTCCACGGCCGCACCACCTCCGACCTCGTCTTCTTTCCCACAGGCACCGAGGTCTTCCAGCTCACGCCCAACCTCCTCGACCACCTCACCGCCCTGCCCCTCGTCCGCCTGCTGCCCTTCCCGCTGGCCGACAACCTCTGGTGGGCGCTCATGCTGCTCGCCAATGCGCTCGCGGCCCACTGGATGGGGGTGCGCCTCGGCGGCTCTCAAGGTGCGGGCTGGCTGGCCGGAGTCGCCCTGCTCACCGCAGACGCCGTGCTGCGTGAGGCCAACCTCCACCACGCGCCCCAGGTGATGCTGGCGTGGGCCCCCATTCTGGTCGGACTCGCGGTCCACAGCTCGGAGTCCCGCGAAAGCAGCGACAAGCAGGCCGGTCTCGCCGCGGTGTGCCTTGCGGTGGGGGCCCTGGCCTATTGGTATGCGGGACTGTTCGCCGTGCTCGCCTTCGCCCCTCTGCTGGTGCGCCAGAAGCCCCGCCATCTGGCCATCGGCGCGGTGCTCATCGTGCTGGTGTGCGCGCCATTCCTCGCCCCCCAGCTGCTCGACTGGGACACCCGACCGCTCACATCCGGGGCGACGCTGGCGCCCCCGCGGGGGGTCCACGAGAGCTTCACCGTGCTGCCGGAGGCCGACCAATTCATCGCCTGGCACGGCACCGACCCCCTGTTCTGGCTCCGCGACGTCACCACCGACACCAGCAACCGTGTGCCCATCGCCCTGCTCGTCGCCGCTTCGCTCGGCGCCCGCCGCTGGGCGCCCCGAGAACGACGCGCGCTGTTGTGGGCCGCCATGCTGGCCACGGCGATGGTGCTCGGCCCTGTGCTGCGGTGGGGGGATGCCGTCGTCACTGTGGGCGAGCACGCCATCGCGTTGCCCTTTGCGGCCTTTCGCGCGGTCCACCCCTTCTTCGAGCGCCTCACCTGGCCGGAGCGCTGGGGCTGGGTGCTGCCTGTGGCCCTCATCGCACTGGCCTCCCGAGCCCCGCGTCCAGGCCTGTTCGCACTCGCAGTACTGGTTGAGAACGCCCTGCTGAGCGCCAACCTGCCACTGCAGCACAACACCATCCGACACGAGACCTGCTGGGCGGCGTTGTCGGGCACCGAGGGCGCAGTGCTCGAGATGCCACTCGACCGGGGGCTTCGGGCCGCCCGGGCCGCCGTGCACGGACGCATGCATGGACGTCCGGTGGTGAACCCAGTACTGCTACCCCCGGGAGCCCGTCCGCCAGATGACTGGCACGACTGGTCCAAGTCGATGCCCTTGATGCAATATCTTGGTTCCCTCGAACGCGGCCGCAGCCCGGACGACCCAGGCGCCGCCGCAGTCGAGTCATTTCGGGAGGCCGGCATCACCGTCATCGCGCTGGATGTGGAACCGGGAGCGAGCATGCGGGCATCTCGCCAGAACCGCATCCGCGCCATTCTCGGCCGGCACCTCGGCCCTCCCATCGACCTGGGATGCGCCCTGGTGTGGTGGCTGGATCCGTCCATTCCCGCGCCGCCCGCCCACCCCGACGGAAAGGCCTGGCGTGCCGAGGCCGAGGCGTGGAAGGAAGCCCACCCGGCCCCAGAGCTCGACGTTCTCATCCAGCCGATGTGGGACGACATCCGAAGTCCCTCCGACCGGCAGCGGCCGTGAGTCGGTCACCGTCCATCGTTGGACAGGGCCGCCGGGTGGAGTTCCTCTCGGTGCTGGGTCGCGGGGGCTTCGGAGCGGTGTACCTGGCCGACCTGCACGGCCGAGACGGCTTCGTGCAGCGGGTGGCCATCAAGGTGCTCAACGAGCTGATGAGCGAGTCTGCCGACATCGCGGCGCGCCAACGCGACGAGGCTCGGCTGCTCGCCCGCCTCAACCACGACCACATCGTGAAGGTCTACGATCTGACCGAGGTGCACCGTCGCCCGGCCGTCATCATGGAGTACGTCCAGGGTGTCGATCTTGCCCTCATCCAGAGACAAGGTCCCCTTGCTCCCCGGGTTGCGCTCCAGGCCGTCGCTTGCGCCGCCAGCGCGCTCGACGCGGCCTGGCGCACACCGGACCCGCGGACCGGTCGGCCCCTCCGGGTGGTGCACCGCGACATCAAGCCGTCCAACCTGCTGCTGTCGAAGCACGGCGGCCTGAAGGTGCTCGACTTCGGCATCGCCCGGGGAGACTTCGACCGCGAAGGCGCCACGGGCTCGGTCCAGTTCGGCACGACCCGATTCATGGCCCCCGAGCAGTGGCTCTACCGCTCCGTGAGCGACAAGGTGGACGTCTACGCGCTGGGCGTCACCTTCGTGGAGCTGCTGGCGGGCGCCACGCTCGAACGGGCACCCCTCGACGAGGTGCGCTTCGCCGACCACATGGCCGCCGCTGTCGCCGCCGTGGTGGGCGAAGACGTGCCGCCCCGGCTCGCAGACATGCTGCGCGAGCTGCTGAGCCGGATGCTGGCCTTCGACCCCAAGGCCCGCCCGTCGGCCGCCGAAGTCCACGACCAGGCCCTGCAGATCGCCGATGAGCTCAACGGGGAGAGCCTCGGGCGCTATGCCCGCCGGGTGGTGCCCCCCCTGCTCGACGCGCGCTCCGCCCAGCACGAGCACGACCCACTGTTGTCGTCGGCGCGCATCGACACGCCCGCCACCGCCGGACCTCCCGCGGTCGCCGCCCCCAAGCTGGCCTCTGAGCCCTACACCCCGCCCACCCGTCGGCGCCCCAGGCCCACCCCGCCCCCCGTGCCAGCGCCCGCGGACCCGGCGGCCGGCACGGTGCCCTACCGCGCCATCCAGGCTCAGCTCGCCAAACCCACCGCCCCGCAGTCCGCCCCGCGCATCCCAGAGCCCACCGCCAGGCGCAAGGCGACCCTCGGCGCGCTCCTGGTCGGGTTGCTCGCCGTGGTCGCCACCCGTTCGGTGTGGCCGACCGAGCCGGCGGCAGAGCCGGAGACCGTTCAGGAGGCCGTGCACGACGCCATCGTAGACGCCCGAGAGCCCATTCCCGCCGGTTCCGACAGCGGTCTCCACGATGCCCCAGAGGCCGAGGAGCCCCTCCCGGTGGAGGTCGAGCCCGTGTTGCAGGCACCGCGGGCCCCCATCCCGGACTCGAAGCCCGCCGCGCCTGCCGCGAGCTCAGACACGCCAATGCCCGTGAAGGCCCGGCCAGATGCCGCCGCCAGCCCAGAGGCCACACGACCACCCGAGCCTGCCCTTCCAGTGCCGCCCGCTGACGCGGACACCCCGACGGTCCCCACCCGTGCGGTCACCATCACCTCCTCCCCCATCGGTGCCCGCGTCTCGGTCGACGGCAGGTCGCTCGCCGGCACCACTCCGATGCGGGTGCAGCTGGAGATGGGGGCGCACCAGGTCCACATCCAGGACAGCTCCGGCGCATGCCAGGGCACCCTCACCGTCAGTTCTCTCGCAGCTGGCACCTACCGCTGCACGACCGCCACTGCGGCCCTCGAAGCCATCCGCTGACCACCACCCCGGATCCACCCATGCACCGCACGTCGCTCCTCCTTCCGCTCCTCGCCGCACTGGTCTGGTCGAATGCCGCAAAAGCCGCAGACAGCTGCGAGCGTCCCTCCGCCCTCGTCGCACAGGCCGACCAGGCCGTGGTCGAGGGTCGCTTTGCCGACATGCCCGCCTTGGTGGAGCGCTTCGACACAGCCCTGTCCTGTGCGGAACCCGTCGACGCCACCACGCTCGCCGCCTTCTTTCGGGCGCAGGGCGCCTGGTTCTCCCTCACCGGCCAGACCGTCGAGTCGGCGCTCGCCTTCCAGTCCGCAGCCCAGCTTGCGCCGGATGCCTGGACCGAGGCCTTCGGCGCCACCCTGCGCACACGCTTCGACGCAGCCGCCGCCAAGGAGGCGGGCGCGGCCGGCTCCATTCGGCTGTCTCCGCCACCCCACGACCCCACCCTGGAGCTCCACATCGACGGCCTTGGCAGCGGGGCTCCCGCCACGGTCACCCCCGGCCTGCACGCGGTGCAACTCGTGCGTCCGGCGAGTGCCGACTACAAGCCCGGCGAAGCCCGCTTCGGTCGGGTGGTGGCGGTCTTCCCCGGCGAGGATGTCGTCGTGAATCCAGGGGTGCTCAGCCATGAGGAGGCCCCCGCGCCCCTCGTGGCCGCACGCCCCGACCGACCTGCCTGGGCCCTGGGGGCCGGCGGGGGTGCGCTGGTGGTGGCCGGGGTCACCGCTGCGATGGCGCGCCGACAGGGCAGCGTGGCCGCCGACGCCACCTCCATCGCCGAGGTGAACAGCCTGGAGCAGCGACAGAAGGCTCTGGCCTGGACCAGCTACTCCTTCATGGGACTGGGGGCTGTGGGCGCAGGGCTGTACTTCACGCTCTGACCACAGCGCGGACACACCCGACTCGAGCGCGCCACCCTCCGGCTCGGACCCATTGCGCCGTGTGCGCCGCCGACACATTCGGTGACATCCTGCTCCGGCCGCCGATCCCATCTCATCGAGATCGCCGGCTGCTCCGCGCTTCTGACCGAATTCGAGGAAAATGCGCCACGACGCCCCCCCCAGACAGACCCGACGTGATACCGTCGAGAGGCCTCCAAACAGAGGCAAAACGAGCTGGTCGGCGCCGAAATCAGTCGGGTCGACCTCCCCGAACCGGTTCCCCCGAGGAAAATCGTCATGTCCATCATGAGCGTCCGCACCAACATCGCTTCCATGACCGCCGCTGGCCAGCTGGGCCGCACCAACAAGGGTCTCACCAACAGCCTCTCCAAGATCTCCAGCGGCATGCGCATCAACAGCGCCTCCGAAGATGCTGCCGGCCTCGGCGTGGCGACCAACCTCGAGAGCCAGGTCATCAGCACCCGCCAGGCGATGCGGAACACCAACGACGGCATCAGCATCATCCAGACCGCTGAGTCCGCCGCCAACGAAGTCACCGACATCCTGCAGCGGATGCGCGAGCTGGCCGTCCAGTCCTCCTCGGAGACCCTGGCCGACACCGAGCGCTCCTTCATCACCGACGAGTTCAACCAGCTTCGTTCCGAAGTCTCCCGCATCGCGTCCGTGACCGAGTTCAACGGCCTGCAGCTCGCCGACGGCACCACCTCCTCGCTGTCCGTCCAGGTCGGCATCCAGAACGCTTCGTCCAGCCGGATCGACATCCAGCTCGGCGACCTCACCACGAGCGGCCTGGGCATCGACTCCCTCGACCTCAGCTCCGTCACCTCGGCCCGCGCGTCCATCGACTCGCTCGACACCGCACTGAACTCCGTGAACAGCTTCCGTTCGCAGTTCGGTGCCGTCCAGAACCGCCTCGACAGCGCCCTGAACAACAGCCAGATCAACGTCGAAGCCCTTTCCGGCGCCAGCAGCCAGATCATGGACACCGACTTCGCCACCGAGACCTCCAACCTCACCAAGCTGCAGATCATGCAGCAGGCTGGCGTGGCCTCCCTCGCTCAGGCGAAGAACATCAACCAGTCGGTCATCTCGCTCCTCAGCTGATGGCGCTCCGTCAGTAGACGGACAGCTCTGGAATACGCCCCGGGTTCCCCCGGGGCGTTTGCGTTCTCGTCCCACCCTCCTACACTCCACGCACGGTCCGGTGGCTCCGATTCGAGCCCCTCCCGTCCGAGGCAATGGAGTCCCGATGTCCGCGTCCTCCAACGAAGCCGCCGCGCACCTCGCCCAGGCCCTGGAGCTGCTCGGCTTTGTCGGCGACCCCGAGATGGACTCCACCGCCGAGCGGGTGGTCGGCTTCTTGTCCGAGTTCAGGCCCCATCCAGCGCCTCCCGTCACGCCACTCGAGACCCGGTCCCAGAGCCCCGTGGTCATCCGTGACCTGCGCTACCACAGCTTGTGCGCCCACCACCTGCTGCCCTTCTTCGGCAAGTGCACCATCGCCTACCGCCCAGATGGCGCCATCGCGGGTCTCGGCTGGTTCCCTCGGCTCGTTGGACAGCTCTCGCGCCAGCCGCAGCTACAGGAGCGGTTGGCCGAGCAGATCGCCCACGGGGTGCACACAGCCCTCGCCCCCCACTCGGTGGCGGTCTTCGTCAGCGCGCGCCAGATGTGCGTGGAGATGCGTGGCGCCCGCGCACATGGAGCATTCGAGGTCACGGCAGTCGCCGGCGCCCCGGATGACGCGCTGCTGAACCTCGTGCAGCCTCGCTGACCTGCCTGGGCTGGCGGTCAAGCCACCTCGTAGAGGTGGATGTAGCGGTGTCCCTGGATGGGAATGCGACCCAGCAGGCGGGTCTTTGCGCCGGTGCGGGTGGCGGCGACCTCGGTGAGGAGCAGGCGGTCGCGGTGGGCGCTGAGGTTCATGAGCCAGCGCGCCAGGTAGAACGGTCCGGCCAGCTCCCAGCCTTCGGAAGGCCGGCGGGTGTCTGAGTGGACCCTCGCCACTCCGGGCGCAAGGCCGGCGCTCATGCGAAAGCCTGCGCGCCGGGCTTCCCGGCCGAGGTCCTGTGCCGCAGCCACGGCCTTTTCAACCACAGGCCGCAACCCGGCCCGCGCAGTCCAGACGGCCAGCAGCGTGCCGCCCTCGTGCTCCCACACATCCGCGCCCGCAGCATCGACCCGGGCCACCCATCGGGCAGACAGGTCGTCGAGCGATGCACGGGGAGCCGCGATGGAGCGCGGGGGCGGGGCCGCTTCGGCAGCCAGCACGACCACGGCGGTGGGGGGAGCCACCCGAACCGAGCCATGGCTCACCGAACGGGCCCCGGTGCCTTCGGTGCCAGGCGCCCCGGCAGCCGGCTCCAGGGCGTTCTTCAGGAAGGCGGCGAGGTCGTGGTTCGTGGCCCGGTGGCCCTCTCGGACCATCAGGCTCGACAGCGCCTCCAGCATCTGGCCAGCGGTCTGGAAGCGGTCGCGGGCCCGCCGTGCGAGGGACTTGAGGAGCAGAGCTTCGAGGTCTTCGCTGAGCTCGGGCCGCCACGCCCGGGGAGACGGCACCTCGGCCCGGCGCACCCGCTCCAGTGTCTGCTCGCGGGACTTCGCCTTGAACAGCCGTCGACCAGTGAGCATCTCGTAGAGCACGATGCCGATGCTGAAGAGGTCGGTTCGACGGTCGAGCTGGCGGCCTTCCACCTGCTCGGGGCTCATGTAGGCGTGCTTTCCGCGCACGACCTGATGCAGCGAGCGGGCCTGGAAGGCTGCGCGAGAGATGCCGAAGTCGGTGATCTTCACCTCGCCCGCGTAGGACACCAGCACGTTCTGTGGGGAGATGTCGCAGTGCACGATGTCGAGCGGACGACCATCCTCCCCCGACCGATCATGGGCGAAGTCGAGCGCCTTGAGCACTTCTGCGACCACGAACAGAGCCAGGGGAATCGGAAAGGGGCCCTGGTTGCTGGCCTGGCTGAGCAGTCGCGCGAGGTCGAGCCCATGCACGTACTCCATCGCCATGAAGTACTGACCGTCGACCTGCCCGAGGTCGAACACCTGCACGATGTTGACGTGGAGCAGCTGCACCGCGATCCGCGCCTCGTCGATGAAGAGCTCGATGAACTCGTCGTCTTCGGCGAGCGACCGCAGAATCTTCTTGATGACCAGGATCTTCTCGAAGCCGGCCATGCCATAGGCCCGCGCACGCCAGACCTCGGCCATCCCACCCGTCGCAATGCGCTCCAACAGGTGGTAATTGCCGAACACCTCGGGATTGGCGACGCTCACCGTCTTCGACTCCAGGCGCCGGCCAGTCAGGGCAAACGGCGAAGCGGATGCACCATAGCACGCCCACCGATCCCGCCCGGGATCCCTCAGCATGTGGCGACTCCAAGCCGTTCCCCAGAGTGCACCTCGCCGCGCGCACGCCCTGGGGCCCGATGCCACTCAGCCCAGACCAACACCTCGCCACCTACGTCCCCGCGCTCAGCCGGGTGGGCGGGGAGTCCGGCGGTCCGCCCCGAGATGCGCCACATGTCGAGTCCACCTTCTGCACCGTGCTCTTCGCCGACCTGAGCGGGTTCACCTCGCGCACCGAGCAGCTCTCCCGCCTCCGGAACGGTCCCGAGCAGATCGGACGCCTGCTCAATGCCCACCTCGGCCCACTCGTCGACATCATCGAGGCCCACGGCGGCGACATCGTGAAGTTCGCCGGCGACGCGGTGCTGGTGTGCTGGGGGGTGGACCAGGCCCGAGATGGCGTGAGGACGACCATTCTCGCTGCTGCCCGCTGTGCGCTCCAGATGCAGCTCGCCATCATGCGGCTCGAAGAGGACGACCCCGACCGCACGATGCGGCTGCGGGTGGGGCTCGCCACCGGCCCGGTGCGGGTCATCCACCTCGGCAGCCAGGATGCCCGCCGCGTGCTGCTGGTCACCGGCGATGGCGTCGACCGCGCGACCAAGGTGGGCACCATCGCCGAGCCCGGGGAGGTCCGCATCGGACGGCTCGCCCATCAGCTCGTCGGCGAGGAGCTGCTGACCGACTTCGATGGCGAGGCCCCCCTGGTGATGGAGGTCCAGCCCTTCGACCCCATCGAGATGCCGCCACCACCCGCACGCCACTGGGACACCCGCTTCGCCGCCTACCTCCCCCGCACCGTCACCCACCGTGTGCGCGGCCAGACCGGCACCTGGCTCACCGAGACACGCGTGGTCACCGTGATGTTCGTCCACCTGGGCAAGATCACCATCGGCTCCGACCCCCGGCGCATGAACCAGGTCTTCGAAACCACCCACAGCCACCTCGAGGCACACGGCGGCATCACCAACAAGCTCTCTGTCGACGAGAAGGGGGCGACTCTCCTCGCCGTCTTTGGCCTGCCACCGGTCGTTCACGAGGACGACGCCGCTCGGGCTTGTCGAGCGGCGCTCGCGGTCCACGGCGCACTCAAGCGCCTCGGGGAGCAGCCCTCCATCGGCCTGGCCACCGGTCGGGCGTTCTGCGGAGAGGTCGGTGGCCAGCCTCGGCGCGAGTACACCGTCATCGGCGACACGGTGAACACCTCGGCGCGGCTCATGCAGAAGGCCCAGGGCGGCATCGCCTGCGAGGGCCCCACCGCCCGGCGAGCCCAGCGCCACGTCCAGTTCGAGGCGCTTCCAGCCGTCCGCCTCAAAGGCAAGTCCGAGCCGGTGTCGCTGTTCCGCCCTATCGCCGTGGTGGACGGGGCGGCCAGCGCGGAGTCCGACCTGCTGCTGTTCGGTCGGGAGCCACTGCTCGACGCCATCTCGGAGACGATGGGCACCACCGCCTGCGAGGGCATCGGCGCCGCCATCGTGGTCTCCGGGGGCGCAGGCTCTGGCAAGTCGGCTTTGCGTGCCGCGGTCATCCGCTCGGCCACCGAAGCGGGCGCGGCCGTCCTCCGCACCACCGGAGAGGCGCTGCGTCGAACCCGCCCCGGTCACCCCCTTCGGCGCCTGCTGAGCGCCCTGTATGGCACCGGACAAGGGGCCCGAGAGACCCAGCTCGTGCGCGATGCCCTCATCGAAGCCGCCGGCGACCGGGCGGCCTCCCTTCCCTTCGTCGACGACCTGTTGCCCGTCCCCCTGGGGTCCACCCAGAGCCAGACCACAGCACCCCAACATGGCGCCCGGGCCGACCTCCTCGCCCGCCTGGTCCTGTCCCCCCTCAAGAATCGACGCGCGCTCATCGCAGTCGACGACGGGCAGTGGCTCGACCCCCTCACCATTCGGGTGCTCCAGCGCATCCGAGACAGCCAGAGTCCCGTCGTGGTGCTCGTCACCACGCGTCCGCCGCCAGACGCCTGCGCGTCCACCTGGGCCGAGCTTCACTCCCTTGCCGTCCCCCGTCCCATCGGCGCCCTCGCAATGCCCCAGACCCGCGCCATGCTGGCCCACAACCTCGGTGTGCGACGGGTCCCCACGCAGATGGTGCAGGTCGTCCACGAGCGCTCTGGCGGCAATCCGCTGTTCATCCTCCAGCTCCTCGACCACCTGCTGGCCACCGGAGCCGTCGTGTTTCAGGGGGACCGCGTGGCCCTGGAGGCGAACCGTCTGGCGAGCTGGCAGGCGCAGCTTCCGGCCAACCTGGAGGGCTTGCTGCTGTCGCGGGTGGACCACCTCGCGGCCGAGTCCCAGTTCACCTTGAAGGTGGCGAGTGTGTTCGGAGAGTGCTTCACGACCGAGGGTCTGGTGTCCGTGCATCCACTCGTAGAGGAGGCCGGGCAGCTGGAGGCGGACCTTCGAGAGCTGCGGGAGCAGGAGATCATCGCACCCGACGACACCGCTGGCCTCACCGACAGCTGGCGCTTTCAGCACACCCTCATCCGGGACGCCGTCTACGAGATCATTCCCAGTGCACAGCGCCGCCAGCTCCACGACGCCGCCGCTGCCCACTTCCAGAGCCTCGACCCGGTGTCCTGGTTCGACGTGGCCGAGCACTACCAGTCCGCCGACAACGAGGACCGGGCCTACGATGCCTACACGCGAGCGGCCTCTCGCGCGGCCCAGAGCGGCGTCCCCGAGGACTGCGCGGAGGTCCTGGAAGCTGTGGAGCGCCTCGTGCCCCTCTTTCCGCCCGGTCCCCAGCAGGCCGCCAACCTCGCCGTGGCCAGCGCCATCGCCCTGCGCCACTCCGGCGAGCTCACCGCCGCCCGCGACCAGCTTGAGCACGCACTCACCCAGCTCGCCCGGGAGGACGTGCACCTCGACGACCGTCGAGACGCCCTCGACACGCCCACCGTGGTGCTGTTGGCCGCCCGCCTCGACCTCGACGCGGGCTTGTCGGAGCAGGCCCGGCACCGCGCACAGCTCGTCGGCCTCGACGTCACCGCCAGCGATGCCCAGAAAGGCGCGGCCATGGCCATCGAAGCGCACGCCACCTGGCAGACCCACGGCGCTTCAGCAGCCCAGGCGCTCCACTCCGAGGCCCTCGACCTCGAAGACTGGGAGGCGGGCGCCCACCGCTGCCTGCTCCGGCTCGCCCAGGCCGCGCTCCCCGCCGACCGCGCCGCCGAGCTCGACGCGCTCTCCGAGCTCATCCAGTCGTCCACCGCCGAACAGGTCGACCCCACCGCCCGAACGCGTTTCGGGGCCGCCTACATCGGCGCACTGATGCTCACAGGGCAGGCCGCCAGGGGTCTCGACGTGGTCAAGCAGATGGGCAAGCGACCGTCCGGCCCTTGGTGTGGCCCGCTGGAGGTGCTCCTCACCGACCTCGCGCCCAGCGACACCTGTCCTCTCCTCCACGTCGACGCGACCGCCGACGACCGTGGCCGCGCCCTGCACCTCACCATCCGGGTCGCCCAGGCCATCCTCGCCTCCCGCACCGGCGACCCCGAGGCCGCCGGCAGCCTCCTGGCCGAAGCCAGCGCCCATTGGCCGGCCGACCTCCACCCCACGCCCGAGCTCTGGCCCGCCCTGCTCGTGGGCGCGCGCCTGTCCATGCAGCTGTGCCGCACCGCCCCGCAGGCCGTCTGCCGCGACCACCTCGACCGAACCAGCGCGCTGCTCGCCCGGGCTGCCGAGGCCGCACCCGGCGTCCGCCAGACCTTCCAGTGGCTCCGGGCTGAGCTCGCCGACGCCCGAGGTCAAGCCATCCGTGCCTGGTGGTGGCGCAAGGGACTGGCCCCCGCCGTGCGGAACCGCGCCCTCATCGGGGTGTTGGGCGACAGCGCCGCGCTCGACCGGGTGGCCTGACCCAAGCCCGAGGCTGCCCGAACGGCAGGGGCCGGAATACACGGCCGCATGCCCCACATCGACATCCGCGACCTCGGCCGCCTCCGCGAGATCACCTCCGTGCTCGTGCGCCACGGCTTCGGGCACTTCGTCGAGCTGACCGGCCTCGACATCCAGAAGGTGGACAAGGCCCCCGACGCCCCTTTCGCGCGGCGCCTCCGGCGGGTGCTGGCGGAGCTGGGCCCCACCTTCGTGAAGCTCGGGCAGGTCCTGAGCGTGCGGCCCGACATCGTCCCCAGCGACGTCATCGCGGAGCTTGAACACCTCCAAGACGACGTGCCACCGGCCGATCCCGATGAGGTCCGCCAAATGCTGGAGGCCGAGCTGGGCGGCGCCATCCACGACCGCTTCGCCACCTTCGACCCCGAGCCACTCGCCAGCGCATCCATCGCCCAGGTGCACCGCGCCACCCTGCCCGACGGCCGACGCGTGGCCGTGAAGGTGCAGCGGCCCGGCATCGAGTCCCGCATCCGCAGCGACCTGCACATCCTGTACAGCCTCGCCCACCTGCTCGCCGGCCGCATCGCTCTGCCCGGCTTGTACACCCCGGTCGGCATCGTCCGCGAGTTCGAGGCGGCGATGCAGCTCGAGCTCGACTTTCTGCAGGAGGCACGGTCCGCCCACCGCTTCCGGGCCTCCTTCTCGGACAACCCCGACATCGTGGTCCCCGAGGTCCATGAGGAGATGTCCACCCGCCGCGTGATGGTCATGGAGCTGCTCGACGGTGTGCCGTTCAGCAAGCTCGACCCCGAGCGCAAGGGACCCGAGGCCGACCGCGCGATGGACCTCCTCATCGAGGCCACCTACCAGCAGGTCTTCGAACACGGCTTCTTCCACGGCGACCCCCACCCGGGCAACCTGTTGGTGCTGGAGGGGGGACGCCTGGCCTACCTCGACTTCGGCCTCACCGGACAGCTCACCGTGGAGATGCGCGACGTGGTGGTGGCCCTGTTCGTGGGACTCGTGATGTCCGACGCCGAGACCGTGGCCCTCACGTTGTACCGGGCGGGAGCGACCGACGGCCGCGTCGACCTCAAGGGCTTCAAGCGCGAGGTGGAGCGCCTGATGGCGAAGTACCACGGCGCCACGCTCAACGAGCTGTCCCAGACGACCAGCCTGGTGGAGTTCGTGGAGACCGCTGCGCGCTTTCGCATCCGGCTCGTGCCCGAGTACGTCGTGCTGGTCCGCACCGCCTCCATCCTCGATGGCATCGCCCGCCGGATGATGCCCCAGACCGACATCGTGGCCCGCGTCCAGCCCTACGCCCAGCGACTGGTCGGCGACCGCTTCAAGCCCGAGCGACTCGCGCAGGACGCCATCCGGGTCCTCCAGCACGCCCAGATGGCCTTCCAGGACGTCCCCCTCCAGCTCAACCAGGTGCTCCTTGACGTCGAGCAGGGCAACCTCACGGTGCGCACCGAGCAGGTGCATGCCGCAGAGCTGCGCGAGGTGGTGCGGCAGTCGGGGATGCGGGGTGCAGTGGCCATCACCGCCGGCGCCCTGACCCTCGCAGGCGCCATGTTGCTCACGCCGCTGGCGCTGTCCCCCACGCTTTGGGTGGTGCCCGTTGTCGGCGGTGCTGTCGCGCTTTTCGTCGGTCTGAGCCTCATGGCAGCCATGGTCGCGCACTACCTGGTGGCCTCGCGCGTGGCACCCTCCGAGCTGCGCAAGCAGGCACTCAACATCGTGCGCTTCTTCTTGCCACCCCGCGGCGATCGCTGAACGTCAGAAGCCGTCACCAGCGCGACCGTCCTTTGAGCCCCAGCCGGGGCCGGGATACGCGCCAGCCGGCGACTCGCGTCACCCACGCCCGGTCCCCCCCGGATACGAGCGGACACTGCCCTGACGCCCGAGCGTCCCACCCACCGGAGAGCCCGTGGAAGGTCGAAAGCCCAGGTTCAACCGCGGCGACGTCATCGCAGGCAAGTATGAGGTCGAGAAGCTGCTCGGCACCGGCTTGATGGGCGCGACCTACCTCGTGCGCAACCTCAAGAGCCGCAAGTTCCTCGCGGTCAAGCTCGTCTGGCCTCAGCTGGTGAGCCACCCACGCGACCGCCAGCGACTCGAAGAGATCTTCAACGAGGCCAAGACCGCCGAAGGGGCGGGCCTGGTGAAGCTGGGTTCGGTCGCAGAGACCGACGGCGCTGTCTTCTTCACCGAAGAGTACTTCCCGTCACAGAGCCTCCGGGAGCTCATCGACGAATACCAGGCCGAGCCCCGCTCCTTCACGCTCCAGGAAGCCTGCCAGATCGCCATCAAGGTGCTCGAGGCGCTCGACACCCTGCACCGCGCAGGTGTCATCCACCGCAACCTGAAGCCCGAGAACGTGCTCGTCTCCACCCGCAAGACGGGCCCCGGAGGCCGCAACCTCGTCCGCACCATCAAGGTCACCGACGCCGGCCTCAGCGACCTCATCAACCCCACCATCTTCGCCGAGAGCTACGTCAACCGGTCCGAGGCCCGCTACCTCGCCCCCGAGATGTCGGGTTTCAACGACATCGGCAGCCCGGCCACAGACATCTACTCGGTCGGGGTGATGCTCTACGAGCTGCTCGTCGGCCAGCCCCCCCGCGGCACCTACCTGTCCCCCACGCAGCTTCGCGGCGACCTGCCGGAGCACATCGACGACGTGGTGGAGATGGCGCTCGGAGAGACCCCCGAGGAACGCTATCCGTCGGCCCGCGACATGATTGCCGACATCCAGCGGTCCTTCGCCGAAGAGGCCTACGACAAACCCACCGCCCCCTCCGCCATGCGTATCCTGGCAGGCGTGGCGGTCGGTGTGGTCCTGCTCGGCGGCGTCGGTGGCTACATGGCCACGCGCGAGGGTCCAGCCCCCGAGGCCACGGGCGCCACGAAAGACGCCGAGATTCGCCGCGACGTGCAGTCCCGCAGCCGGGTGCTCACAGAAGACGAGATTCAGGCCATGATCGCGGCCCACCCGGAGATGCAGTACATCCCCGAAGGCCCGTATGTGTCCGGCCGGCTTCACCAGGAAAACAAGAAGGTCGCGTCCACCTCCGAGCCCGTGGCCGTCGAAAAGACCCTCGCCAGCTTCTACATCGACCGCTTCGAGCACCCTAATGTGCAGAAGGGTGCCGATGGAAAGGCCCCGCGTCCCACCACCCGGGTCACCTGGAAGGATGCCGCCGCAGCCTGCGAAGAAGCCGGCAAGCGCCTGTGCACCGCCGAGGAGTGGGAGAAGGCCTGCAAGGGTCCCGGCAACCAGATCTACGCCTACGGCGACAAGTTCGAGCTCGACACCGAGCCCAAGAACCCCTGCGGCGACCGGATGTCCACCGACTACCGAATCGGTGACCTCCAGAGCTGCATCAGCGGCTACGGCGTCTACGGGATGAGCGGTGGCCCCCGGGAGTGGACGGCCACCCAGGCCAGCTCCTCCGACCGTCGGGTGGTGAAGGGCGGCATGAAGGCCAACCACGCGCGTGGCAGCCGCTGTGCCTTCGCGGTCGACGAGTTCGAGGGCTACGCCGAAGGCACGCTGTCCTTCCGGTGCTGCCTGTCCGCCGCCGGGAACTAGCAGCGCATCCCTGAAGACGACGTCCTACTCGTCATCTTCACCGAAGTAGGGGACGCCACCGTAGCCATCTCGAAGGTGGCTGGTGCGCTCCCTCCACAAGACGGCGTTGGCCCGCAGCTCCCGACGGATGACCGCGTAGACCTGTCCATCGTGGCAAAGCTCGGTGTGACCCAGACCGCGCAGCTCCACATTCGACATCGAGCTCTCGCCCGGCCGAGGCCGCAGCACCGAGCACCACCAGGGACACACGAGGTCCTGGCGCGAATAGACGCTCACGAGCGGAATGCCGGGAGGGAAGGTGTCTTCGGACATCTTCTTCAGCAGCTTGCTGCCGGGGAGCATCTCCCAGATGCTGGGTCCGAGCACGCCCGCGCCCGTGATGGCCACGCCGACCGCCGCCGTCGGGGTGCCGTGGTGGGGGGAGCCGAGGGTGATGAGTCCCTTCACGCGCCGGTCGCCACCGTGGTGTTGCACGTAGTGGCGGGCGATGAGTCCCCCCTTGCTGTGGCCGACGATGTGGAAGCGCTCAAGGCCGGTGCGTGCGCAGATGCGCTCGAGCTTGGCCGCAATCATCCCCGACAGCTCGCCGATGGACCGCGTGTTGAACCGGCGCAGCAGGCCGCCGAGGTCGAAGCTGAACACGCCGTAGCCATCGTCGCGCAGACGGTGCTCCATCATCTCCCACACGTTGCGGGTCTGCATGAAGCCGTGCAACAGCAGCACGGTCTCTTCGTGTCGGTGGAAGTCGTCGCGGCGGACGATGCGGTTGCTGCGGAGATAGACACGCCGCACGCTGCCGAGCTGGCCGCGTAGCACCCGCATCAGGCGGGACTGGGACGGGGGGCTGTTGGGGTCGTCCGCCGCCATGGGTCACCTCAGCTACAAACGCTGAGCTTGTACCGCACGCGGGTGCACCGCGCCTGTCTCGGACGCGTGCTACCTTGCCGGGCGGCGGTCCAAGCAGAGTCGGTCCGCCGTCGGAGGAGACCCCATGGCACGTTCCACCCTCGCTGCCTTTGCCTCGATGGCCCTTCTCGCCAGTGCCTGTGGCGGCGACAAGGAAGACACCGGCCAGGACACCACCGGCGAGGAGCTGCCCGGCGGCGGCGACACCGATGATCTGGAGTGCGGCGGCACCCCGCCAGTGGTCACCAGCGTGCAGTGCGAAGCGGCCGGCCTGCTGGAGTACGAGCCCGGCTCCTCGCTGCCGACACTGCTGTTTGCCATCGAGGTCACCGACGAGGACCAGGACCTCGAGAACATGACCGTGGAGCTGTACTTCGACGACGAGGTCGACGGCACAGTGTCCACGACCGAGTCCCCCTACGACCCCTCCATCGTCACCATCGACAGCGCCGAGTGCGTCACCCCCGCGTCGGGCGTGAACCTCACCGTCTTCGTGAGCGGCGTCGACCCCCGCTTCAACCTGCTCTACGAGTGGAGCATCGTGGTCCGCGACGCGAACGACACCGCCGCCGAGCCCTTCATCATCGAGTGCATCACGCCCTTCGAGAATGGCGACCCGGGCAACGGCGAAGGCTGAGGCGGCTCCAGCGGGGGCACGCGGTCCTCAGACCCGAACCTCGCGCCCATTCCTTTGGCACGAGGTCCTCAGACCCGGACCTCGCGCACGCGGTCAACCCGCAACACCCCGTCGACCTTTTCCAGGTTGCGCATCAGCCGCACCAGCTGCGCCACGTCGCCCACATTCACCGCAAGCGTGAACTCCGCCCGCCCATCATCGAGCTCGTGGGCTTCGAGGCGGGTGACGTTGATGGACAGCGACTTGCAGATCCCGCCCACCTCCGCGAGCATGCCGGGGGTGTTGGCCGTGATGATGCGGACCTCGCCCGTGTGCGCGCCGGATGCGCCCTTGTGCCACTCCACCGGGATGCGCCGGGCCTGGTCGGAGGCCATCAGCTGGGGACAGCCCGCGAGGTGAACGGTGATGCCCCGGCCCCGCGTGATGAAGCCCATCACCGCCTCGCCAGGAAGGGGACTGCAGCACTTGGCAAAGCCCACCAGCAGGTCGCTTTCACCATTGATGAGCACCGGGCTCGTGGACCGCTTCTTGGGCCGCGAGAACCAGTTCATCCAGCCTGGACGCTCGGGCTCGGCCTTGGCGTCGGGCGCCACGACATCGAGCACCTTGCCCACCGTGAGGTTGCCGGTGGCCAGCGCGACGAACAGCTGGTCGATGCTGTGGAGGTGGAACTTGTCGACCGCCTTGTCCAGCGAGCCGTCTTTGGTGAGCTTGGACACCGAGGTGCCGCGCTTCTTCAGCTCCGTCTCCAGCAGGTCGCGGCCGATCTCCTTGCCGCCTTCGCGTTCCTTTTCACGGATGGACCGGCGAATCTTGCTGAGCGCCCGCCCCGTCTTCGCAATCTCCAGCCAGCCCCGGCTCGGCTTCTGGTCAGGCTTGCGCACGACCTCCAGGCGGTCGCCGCTGCGAAGCTCCCAGTGCAGCGGCCGGATGCGACCGTTGACCATCGCGCCGGTGCAGCTGTCCCCCACCTTGGTGTGGATGGCGTAGGCGAAGTCGAGCACCGTGGCGCCCTGCGGGAAGAACAGCACGTCGCCCTGCGGAGTGAAGACGAACACCTCTTCGGCGAAGAGGTCGACCTTGACCGTCTCGAGGAACTCCTGAGGGTCCTCGACCTCTCGGGCGGCCTCGAAGATGCCCCGCAGCTGCGTGATCTTGGACAGGTCGTCGCGGGACAGCGCGAGGTGGCCTTCCTTGTAGCGCCAGTGCGCCGCGATTCCGACCTCGGCGACCGCATGCATCTGGTGGGTGCGAATCTGCACCTCGATGGTCTGTCCTTCTGGGCCGATGACCGCGGTGTGCAGCGACTGGTAGCCGTTGGACTTTGGGTTCGCGATGTAGTCCTTCAGGCGCTCCGGGATGTGGCGGTAGCGGCCATGGATGAGCCCCAGGGCGGTGTAGCAGTCGCCCAGGCTGTCCACGAAGATGCGGAAGGCGTGGATGTCGAAGAGCTCTTCGAAGGCGAGGTCGCGCTCGCGCATCTTGCGCCAGATGCTGGTGAGGTGCTTGGGACGGCCCTTCACATCGGCCTGGATGCCCCGCTCGGCGAGGTGGGCTTCGAGCTCGGCGGTGGCACGCTCGATGTAGCGCTCGCGTTCGTCGGCGGTGGCGGCGAGCTGGTCTTCGAGCTTGAGATGGATCTCGGGGTGCAGGTACCTCAGGCAGAGGTCTTCGAGCTCCATTTTCAGCGCCGACAGGCCCAGGCGGTTGGCGATGGGTGCGAAGATCTCCATCGTCTCCTGGGAGATGGCGCGCTGCTTGGCCGGCTTCATGTGCGTCATGGTGCGCATGTTGTGGAGCCGGTCGGCGAGCTTCACGAGGATGACGCGCACATCGTTGGCCATCGCGAGCACGAGCTTGCGAAAGTTCTCGGCCTGGGCCTCGTGCTGGGTGCGGAACTCGAGCTTGCCGATCTTGGTGACGCCATCGACCATGTCGGCGACCTCGACGCCAAACTCGCTCTCCAGCTCGGCGTGTGAGGACAGGCAGTCCTCCATCGTGTCGTGCAGAAAGCCGACGGCGATGGTGTCGACGTCCATGCGCATGTCGGCGAGGATGCCCGCCACCGCGATGGGATGGATGAGGTAGTCCTCACCTGACTTGCGCATCTGGCCCTGGTGGGCGCGCGCGGAGAACAGGTAGGCCCGCATCAACAGGCTGGCATCGGCGTCGGAGGAATACCGGCCGACCTTGTCCAGAATGTCGCTGAGGCCCAGGGCCACGTCAGAGGGCATCTTCACATCCGTTGGAGCTGGCAGCCGTCCCGCGGGATGTCCTGGGGGACCACTCCGACAGCCAATCCTGCAACACCTGTGCGGGCGTCCCACTCCAGAGACGGCCCGCCAGACATTGGTGCGAATTCAATTTCGCGCATCCCGACGCTGCAGTCTACCCGCCAAAGCCGGCAACCAGCGACGGATGGCGCTCCCGACGCAGCAGCTCGGCCATCAGCACCGCCTGGAAGCGGTCGTGCGCGTGGTCGAGCACGTCGTTGACCACGAGGTAGTCGAACTCCCCGACCCCCTCGAGCTGCAGGCGGGCATCTTGCACCCGGCGCGCGATGACATCCTCGGAGTCGGTCGCGCGGCCCCGCAGTCGCTGCTCCAGTGCATCGATCGATGGCGGCAGCACAAACAGCAGGATGGCCTCGGGAGCGGCGGCCTTCACCTGGCGGGCCCCCTGCAGGTCGATCTCCAGCAGGATGCTGTCTCCGGCGGCCAGGGCGGCGTCGACAGGACCGCGGGGAGTGCCGTAGCGGTTGCCATAGACCTCGGCCCACTCCAGCATGCCACCTGCTGAAAGCTGCTCGGCGAAGCGCTCGTGGGACACGAAGTGGTAGTCGCGGCCATCCACCTCACCTTTGCGGGGTGGACGGGTCGTGGCGCTCACCGACCAGCGCAGACTGGGAATGGCGTCGAGCGCGGCCTTCACGAGGGTGGTCTTGCCGGTTCCGGACGCGCCGGTGACCACGAACAAGGCGCCGCGGTCCGGAGAGGTCCACGCTGCGGGGGCGATGGGCATGGCAGGCTCCGTTCGGGGGGGCCAATCGCTAACCGGTCGATCGGAGCTTCTTCGGCACCTCGCCGCAGACCGCACGCAGGTCACACGAGGGGCAGACATCTGCGTGGAAGCCGCCTTTGCACAGGCCGCTGATGCCGAGGTGGGCGAGCGCGAAGTCGTAGCGAAGGGGGTCGTCGGGAGCGATGCGCGCGAGGGCGTCGGTGACCTGAAGCGCGGTGCGCCAGGAGCCGTCACGGCGTGCCGTGAGGCGCAAGAAGCGGGACAGCCGTAGCACATGGGTGTCGAGCGGAATCACGAGACGGGAGGTGGAGCGGCTCCAGATGCCGAGGTCGATGCCGTCGGGCCCGGGATGGGGTGGGCGGACCATCCACCGCATGAACATGCACCACCGCTTGCAGGCCGACCCCGACGCCGGGTGCGGGAGCATGTAGCGAAGGCCCCGCGGCAAGGCCGTCCAATCGTCGGTGCCCTCCCCGGCCATCACCGCCCGCCGAAGCGCGACAATGCCGGCCCCGAGGTCGTCTCCGCGTGCGCGTCCCCCCTGGAACACCGGCTCCAGCCCACCGTGGTCCCGCACGACCCGGCCCACCCCGCGGGCGAGGCTGGCCAGCTCCGTGCCCTGCATCCAGCGGTAGCGAAGCGGGGCGAGACTGACGAGCAGGTCAGGATTCTCGGCGGCCTCCACCCAAGCCCGGGGGCCGCCATGGCCATCGGCGACCTCGAGCACCGCGCGGATGACGGGACGGAAAGCCGCCACCCGACCATAGGCCAGCACGCTCGCAAAGACGGCGGCCACCTCCTGGTCGGCGGGGTCGCTGTAGCGGTGGACGAAGCTCACCGGGTCTGCCGCAAGGCGGGCTTGACGGTCGGTGGACCTCAGCACGGCGTCGAGCTGGGACCGCAGAGCCGCGACCCGTGTCTGTGTCAACGGCGGACGGCGACGGGTGCGCCGGCTCATGCCCGGTCGCCGCTACTCGACATTGGCGGCCTGCTCGCGGACCCGCTCCAGCACGCTCTTCATGTCGACGACAGCAGCACTGACGGGGTGCTCGGCAGCCTTGGAGCCCAGCGTGTTGACCTCCCGGTTCATCTCCTGAACCAGGAACTCGAGGCGTCTGCCGACGGCATTCCTGGCATCGAGCGCCGCGCGGAACTGGGAGAAGTGGGACACCAGGCGCGCCAGCTCCTCGCTCACGTCGGCCTTGTCGGCGAGCACGGCGGCCTCCTGGGTGAGCCGCGCGGGATCCAGGCGGTCGCCGAGCAGCCGGTGCAGGCGTTCTTCGAGTCGCTTGTGGATGCGCTGGGTGAGCCCGTCGATCTGTGCGGAGACCGCGGTGTGGTGGCCCTGAAGCTCAGACAGGTGCCGCAGCAGGTCGGTGCGAAGGGCATCGCCTTCGGTGCGCCGCATCTTCACCAGCTCATCCAGGGCCGCCTGCAAGGCGGTCTCCACCACCTCCCATTCGGTGAGCGCATCGGCCTCCGCCTCCTGGAGGGACAGCACCCCAGGCTGACCGAGAATAGCCTGCAGATCGACCTTCTCAGCGGGAAGCTGCAACCGCTGGGCCACGGTGCGAACCGCACGCAGATACCGCTCCGCCAGCACGGGGTCGGCGTGGACGAGCTGGTTGCTCTCGGTCGCGCTGCGCCGCACGAAGACGTCGACGCGTCCGCGGCGAACAGCCCCCTTCACGGCAGCCACAATTCGCTGTTCGAGCACCATGTACTCGCGAGGCAGACGCACGTTGACGTCCCGAAAGCGGTTGTTCACCGTCTTGATCTCGATCACCAGGCTCACATCGCCGTTGGTGGCCTCGCCGCGGCCGTAGCCCGTCATCGACAACATCACTCACCTCTTCGCAGCAGGCCCCCTATACGGCTGGGCCGATTCCACCACGTCGAGGCCAAGACGACGACACCCCATGCCGAAGCACGGGGTGCGGTGGGGGCGCCGGGGACTCAGAGCGGGTTGACGGTGCCCGAGTTCCAGTCGATGGACGCGAAGGCGGTGTAGGAGTTGTCGTCGCTGATGTTCTTCGTCTGGTCGTAGAGCTTGACGCCATTGATGTAGACCCGCACGGTGACGGCATTCGCACCGTAGTAGTCGGGCGTGCTGTACGAGTAGTCGTGCACGTAGACCGTGTAGACGCCGGCCTGGGGAGCCGCGATGTTGATGTTCTCGGGGCCGGTGCCGGGGATGTCGTCGAGGTCGAGGTAGGGGTCGTCGGCCGTGCCAGAGGCGCCCCAGGACAAGCCGCGCGTGCAGTTGGCGTAGTAGCAATCGCTGGAAGACTCGAGGCTGCCGCCGGGAGCGAGCAGGTGGAGGTCCATGTCGTCGTTGGACACCGCCCAGAACATCTCGACCCAGAGGTCCTCGGCCGGGATGGACTCGAGGGTGACCTCACAGGGCTCGGAGATGCGGCCGTCGTCGGTGGTGACGGTGAGGCGCCCGACGTACTCGCCCGCGAGGTCGGGCATGAAGCCGCTGCGGGTGGCCGAGGAGCCGGTGGGCATGCGCACCGAGGAGCCCGATGGCGAGGACACCAGCGCCCAGGCGTAGTCGGTGATCGTGTGGCCTTCGGGATCGTAGCTGGCCGAGCCGTCCCAGGTTGCGGTCTCGAAGGGGGGCTCGACCGGGTTGGGGGACACATCGCAGACCGCGACCGGCTTGCCGTCGTTGGGGACCGTGTCGGTGTCGCCCGGGTCGGTGTCGTCGGTGTCGGCCGTGTCCGCAGGCTCGGCCGTGTCTTCGTCGGTGAGTGCCCCGGTGTCGGGGTCGGCGCCTCCCTCTGGCTCCGTTTCCTTGTTCAGGTCGTAGTCGGGCGTGCAGGCCACAGCGGCCAGCGCGAGGAGGAGGGCGGTGCGGTTCATGGATGGTCTCCGGCTTTCGGCGGATCGGGGGTGAGGCGGGTGCCGACCGGATCGCGCCCTCGTGCAGGGCTGTGGGTCGACAAATCCACGCACACAGGCCGTCGAGGTCGCGCTGAGCTGGGTTCCGCGGGCACCGTGCCAAGCCGCAGCGAGGCAGAGACCAAGCCAATGGTGGTGCTTTCCGTGGGCTCAGCGGGCTGTCGGCGCCCTGGCCACGTCCAATCCTCCCGAGGAAGTTCTGTGAACCTTATCCTCCAAATTGGCGCAATTCGCAACCGGAAAAGCGTCCATCACGGTGGGATCCCCGGATTCGCGACATCCTGTGACGCGGCGTGTCCGGTCTGATCTCAGCCGTTGTGGCCCCGCCAAGCCGCGAGCAGGCCGCCAACCTGGTCGGCCAGAGTGAAGCCGCGCTCCTTGAGGTGCCGCGGTCCCCGACGTCCACGCTCGAGCCGGCAGCCCGGGTCGCAGGCCTCACGCAGGGCCGCCACGAGCTGGGGCTGGTCATCGGGGGACACCAGCCAGCCCACCGAGGTGTCCACCAGCTCCGAGATGCCACCCACATCGCCGGCCACCACCGGTCGGCCACTGGCGAGGGCCTCCATCAAGACGACCGGAACACCGTCCTGGTCGCCATCTGCGGCCACGCGGCTCGGCAACACGAGCAGGTTGGCGTCGGCCATGTGCCGCCGAACCGCGCCCGGGGGCTGCAGTCCCAGCACCGTCACCCCTGCAGGCACCGGCCCGTCGTGGTCGGAGATGACCTCCAGCCGAGCATCCGCGGGCATCTCGGTCCAGGCGTCGAGCAAGGTGGACAGCCCCTTCTTCGGCACATTGCGGGCCACGAACAGCGCCCTCAACTCGGGGCCGGGAAGAGGACGCACCCGCCATCGGCCCAGGTCGGGGCCACACCGAAGGCGCCGGGCCGTGATTCCGAGGGCATCGAGGTGTTTGACGTGGTGGTCCGCCACCGCGAGCACGGACTCCGCCGCCGCCAGCACCTCCTCGAGGGCGGGCCGGGGGCGAAACAGGTCGACCGCATGCACCGTGACCGAGTAGGGCAGCTCGGTGTCGAGGTGGATGGCGTGGGCCAGCTCGGCAGCCTCTCCGCCAAAGTGCACATGGATGCGGTCGAATTGCCGGGCGAGCCGAGTGAGCCAGGGCAGTCGCTGCACGTCCTTCGGGCGCTGGTGGGCCCGCAGCCACTTCATGCCCTTGGTCGCACGGGCCAGGCGACCCACGAGCGGGCGCCGGGGCACCATCTGCACCGGCGCATCGGGCGGCTCATCCTGCAAGCGGCCATCTGGACGCGCGCCCAGGGCCGCGATGGTGACGGCGAGCCCCCGGGCGACAAGGGCGTCGATCTCCCGGTACACGAACGTCTCGGAGACGGTCGGGTAGTAGCGGAGAAGGTAGAGGACGCGCATCGGGGGCCGGCTGGCAAGAGGGGCGCAAGGACTGGCACGGGCGGGCGACAGTCTATGTGCAGGATGCCCGGTCGGTGCGGAAGGTCAGGGCGCAGACGGGGACGGTGCGGACGGGCACGACCCGTTGAAGATGCCGCGAAGCTCGGCCACCCGGTCGTCCCAGCTGCGGAGCACCGGAGCGCGCCGCGGCGCACAAAGGGCAGCCTGCACGGCGGCGCGCAGGGAGTGGACGGCCCCCGGACGGTAGAAGTGGGCGTCTGCGGTCGTGCCGACGCAGGCGAGGGCCCGGCGGATGGCTGGCAGCTCTGGAAGCACGAGCGGGGTGGCGGTGGCCAGGTAGTCCCACAGCTTGAGGGGAGACGTGAGCGTGCGGCCGAAGCGGTTGTCGGCGAGCGGCAGCAGGAGGACGGCGGAGCGGGCGAGCAGGTCGGGCACGGCATGGTGGGCGACGGGAGGACGGACCCGCACCGCGGCCGGCAGCCTGGCGGACAGCTCGCTCGAGTGTCCACCCACAAGCTCCAGGGGTCCACCCAGCCCGGGACCGGCCGCCGCCGACAGCAAGGTGGACCAGCCCTTGTAAGACCGCAAGGAGCCCACCACCCGCACCACGCCGTCACTCTCAGCGGCGGCTCTCACACGTTGGGCGGCGGTGCCATTGTGGGACACGCGTGCGGCCACCCCATGGGCGCCCCGCCAGGCCTCCGCGGTGCCCTCGCAGTTGGCCACCACGACATCCGCGCACTCGGCGGCGGCGCACTCCAGCTCCAGAACCGCGTCGGACACGCCATCTTGACCAGCCGAAGCCCCCTGCCCGTGCACCTCCAACACCACTCTGTGGCGGGGTCCATGTCGGCGGACAGCCTCCACCAGCCGCCGCAGGTCGCGCGCGTACACGAGTCCGGGCTCCAGCGCCCACCAGCGGGCCAGCTCCCGTCGGAACCACAGGCCAGCCAGCCCCCTCTGGCGAATGGGGGCCACGCGGAGGTCGAGGCGAGGATGGGCAGCCAGCCCGAAGCGGGCGAGCGCAGCGGCAGGCGTGACCGGCGCATCGCCACGGTCGGCCAGCACGGTGACCGTGTGGCCTGCACGGGCCAGGGCATCGGCCATGTGGACGGTCTGCAGAGCCTGGGCCCGCTGTCCCGGCAGCCGGGGCCGGTAGAGCATGAGCACGCGCATCACCGCACCGCTGGCATGCGGTCGAGGGCCGCGTCGAAGGCCGCGAGTGCAGCGGCGGGTGTGTGGGTGGACCGCAGCCAGGCCCGGGCCTGAACGCCGGCGGTGGGGTCGTCGAGCAGCCTGCGGACTGCCGTGAGCTCCGACCAGCCGGCGGACAGCAGCACGCCGGGTCCGACGGCCTCCGGCGTGCCCCCGCTGGCACGTCCGATGACGGGCGTGCCGGCACATGCGGCCTCAAGCAGGCAGAGCCCCAGGCCTTCGGGTCCGTCGGGCAGCAACACGGCCGCCGCGGCTCGGGCCAGCTCCACCCGGGCTGAGGGCCGGTCGAGGCGTCCGAGCCAGTCCACCCGGGCCCCCAGCGTCCGCGCGTGGGCCTCCGCCTCCGGGCGAGCAGGTCCCTCGCCCACCACCGTGAGGGAGCGTCCGAGCCGATGGGCCAGCACAACGGCGTCGCGCAGGCCCTTTCCGGGCACGAGTCGGCTCACACAGACGAGGTGGTCGCCGCGCGGGGGTTGCGGTGGGGGGGCGGCCAGCGGCCAGGGCAAGGGCACCGCGCCATCGACCCCCAGTGCGGCGAGGCGGTCCGCCAGAAACCGGGACACAGGGATGAACACCGCCTGCCGGGCCACCCGGAGCAGGCCAGCCGGCGCCTTGCTCAGTGCCGTGATGTCGCTGCCGTGGGCGCCCACCAGCAGCCGCCCGGGCTGGAGCGGACCGCGCAAGGCCGTGGCCAGGCGCCATGTCGCCGCCACCACGACGCTGTCAGAGAGGCCGTGTCGGGCCAGCGCAGCCGCCATCCAGCTCCCCTGCCACCGGGCCCAGCTCCGACCGGGCACCGGCACCACCCGGTAGGGCCGCGGTCCCCCATCCACCGTGCGAGACTCGGCGAAGACGGTCACCTCGCGGCCATCCTCGACAAGGGCCCGGGCGAGGTCGTCGACCCAGCTGGCCACCCCGCCCACGCGCACCGGCGGCAGGTCGCGGGTGAGCAGGGCCACCTTCATCGACGCACCTCCTCGACCGCCTGCCACACGCGGTCGACCGACAGGCGCGTCATGCACTTGTGGTGCCCCTTGGGGCAGGCGGGTCCGCCAAATCGACTGCACGGGCGGCAGGTCAGCGCCTCTTCGACCACCGCGCCGGCGTGGCACCAGAAGCCGTCCGCCGAGGTGGTGGGTCCGAACAGCGCCACCAGCGGCACGCCCATCGCGCCGGCAAGGTGCATCAGCCCGGTGTCTCCCGCCACCACCGCAGCGGCCCCTGCGACCGTGTGCCAGGTCGCTGCGAAGCCTTCCTCCGCCAGGGCCTCGGTGCGTGGACCGATGGCGCGTGCGATGCCGTTCACCCGGCCAAGGTCGGAGGGGCCGCCGCACACCACCACAGGACCGGTCCACCGGGTGCCCAGGCTCACCCAACGCTCCTCGGGCCACCGCTTCGTCGCCCAGCGCGCCCCGGGCACCAACACGAGGGTCCCCGTAGAGCCGGCCGCTTCGAGCCATCGTTCCGCCGGCGCCGAGATGCCAGCAGCCTCGGCATAGCGGTCGACCACCCGGGGGGCAGGCGCCGTCTTCGCCCATACCCGCAAGCGCCTGGCGAGGTCGTGGCGGCGCACCCGGCGCACCTGCCTGCCGAGGGTGAGCCACACGGTGCGCAGGTTGTGGTGCAGGTCGACCACCGCGCCCCGAGCTGGGAGGGGCTGGCGGGGCCACACGCACACATCGACCACACCGGGCAGGCGCGCTGCGACCGGGGCCCAGGCCGCACGCGTGACGAAGGTGACGGGCGCCAGCTCGGCTGTCACCGCACCCGCGAGAATGACGTCGCCCAGGGAGCTCAGCCGGATCACGACAGTGGGGGGCTCGGCCTGCGTAAGGGTCATGACAGCACATCGAAAACGGTGTGCAGAACGTCACTCACGGGCAGCTCGAGGCAACCGAGACCCACCCCGCACGTCTTGCGGTAGCACGGTGCGCAATCGGGCGCGGGCGCCTGCAGCCACCGGGCGCCCGGCGCGCCTGTGCGAGCAGGACTGGTGCTGCCGGCGATGCCGACGACCGCATCCACGCGCCGGCCCGCACCGCGTCGGGCGGCTGCTGCGAGGTGCGTCAGGCCGCTGTCGTTGCCCACCACAGCGTCCGCGCCAGCCAACAGCGCAGCCACCTGCGCCACGCCCAGCGTCGGCACCACCCGGTGCGGGCCAGCCAGCCCCGCCAGCCGGTCCTCGTCCCCCGGTCCTCCCACGAAACACACCCGCACGCCTTTCTCGGCGAGCGCGTCCGCCAGATGCCGGTAGCCCTGCCAGTCCACCGTGGCCCCCGACGCGCTGAACGGAAGCAGCGCCACCCCGGCCCCGTCCCCAGGACCGGGCGAACAAGGCAGGCTCGGCAGCCCGTCCACCCGCTCCCCCACCGCACGTCCCAAGGCCGCGTAGGCATCGGCCCGATGACCGTCGGGCTGCTTCACCACGTCGGTCAACAGCAGTCGGCGATGGTCGGTCGGCCAGCCCACCCGCCGACGCACCCCACGGGCCTGCCAGGCCGCCCGAAAGGCCGGCTTGCACAGCACGGCCACGTCAGCATCCGGCGGGGGAATGGGGCCCGAGATGCGGTCGACCAGGTCGCCATAGAGGTCTTCACACCACCGCGGACCGCCCACCGTGAGCCGTCGTCCGCGCGCCAGAGCCGCCACCAGAGGACGCGCGAGCACGCCGTCGCCCAGGTGGTCGGGAGCGCGGACGAACCAGTGGGACAGGGGGGCCTCCAGGCTGCCCGTCCCCTACTCTGTCGCCTGCTCCGCGTGGAGCCGCGAAGGCGTCCTCTACTTGCCGGCGGGGGACCGACGCCCCGGCTGCACGACGCAGATCCGGTCGCCGTCCTCGTAGACCACATGCTTGAGCACACGCCGGAGTCGGTCGTGGATCTCGCGTTCCCGCGACTCGGGAAAGCGTCGCACGAACCATCGGGGCGCCTCTCGCCAGGGACAGCCCACCATCGCCGCCACGACCTTGCGTCCATTCTCGGCCATCTGCAGCGCCAGCTCGGCAGACTCGAAGTCCGGCAGGTCGGCGGCCACCACGGCATCCACGTCGCCAGTGAGGCCGAACCGAAGGCCCGAGGCGATGGTGGGGGTGTCGTGGGGGACCTCGCGCTGGGCGACGCTCGCGGTGCCGTCGGAGTGCAGGTACTCCAAGGGGCGCTCGACCACGAGGAGGTATCCGCTGCCACCGTGGTTGTAGTGCCGCACCAGCGCAGCCATCAGCGCCAGGCGCCGGTTCTGTCCGCACACGAGCACCAGGCCGGGCTCCTGCCAGGCGGTCTCGCCCACGCCCTCGTCGGCACCGAGGTCGGTGAGGCTGGGCGCGTGACCGGCCATGCGGTGGACCACAATCGCGAGGCTGCCGCGCTGTCGGTAGAGAAAGGCGCGGAAGCGGCCGATGCGGTGAACGCCGAACGAGAATTCGTACTCGTTGAGGGTGTTGAGCGGGATCTCCCGCCGACCGAGCGACAGGATCTCCTGGGCGATGCGACGCGTGTCGTCGGGCCGCAGCTCCGGGTAGGGCGACGGCACGAGTCGGCCATCGACGCGGAAGCGGGGGCGGCCGGGCACCTTGAAGTGCACGTCGGTCGCGCCGGCCTGTTCGCAGTCCTGGAGGATCTTGCGGACGGTCTCGTGGTCGTAGCGCACGGGATCTCCGGTGCCGTGGGTGCGCGACCCGAGCCAAGGTCTGCGCACGCCGATGCAGAGGGACGGGCAGGCACGCCCGGTCACTCCATCGGGCCATGGCGCCGGGTCTGAAGTCCATCCCTCTGCTCCCATCCCATCCCATCCCGCCTGCTTCGGCACGGTTAGGACTCGCCTCCCGCGCAGTGGAGGCCCCATGTCCGCGCCCGCCCTTCCCGACCTCGAGCTGCTCCAGTGCAGCCTCGACGACGGTGTCCTCACCATCGAGCTCGACCACGGCCGCGCCAACGAGATGGGCAGCGCGGCCCTGGCGGAGTGGGCGGCCATCACGCGCTTCGTCGAAGCCGGCGGTGCCCGGGCCGTCATCACCTTCTCGAAGCGACGCAGTCGAAAGGGCAAGCCCCTGTTCATCGCCGGGGCCGACGTCACCGAGCGCAAGGGCTGGAGCGACGCCAGGGTGAAGACCCATGTGCGCCACCAGCGCAACACCCTTGCCCGCCTGCGTCGCGCACCGGCCTTTCATGTGGCGGTGGTCGACGGCGTGGCCCTCGGCTGGGGCACTGAATTCCTGCTGTGCTGCGACTACCGACTCACCACGCCCAACGGCTCCTTCGGGCTGCCCGAGACCGGCCTCGGCATCCTGCCCGGAGCGGGTGGCACCAGCGAGCTGTGGACGATGGTGGGCGTGGCCCAGGCCCTGCGGCTCGGCATGACCGGTGAGCGCATCGGTGCCGAAGAGGCCGTGCGCATCGGCCTCGTGCAGGAGCAAGCCGACGACCTCGAGGCCGCCCTCGACCGGGCCCGCGCCCTGGCTGCCGCGGTGGCCAGGAAGTCGCCCACGGCCGTCGCCGCCTTCAAGCGAGGCGTGCTGCGAGCGGTGGGCCAGCCTGCCCTCGCCCGCTCCGAGATCGAAGCCCGGGCCTACGAGCACTGCGTCGACTCCGGCGAGGCCGCCATCGGACGCGCCGGCTTCAAGGCCATTCTGCGCGGAGAAGGTGCGGACTGGGGTCCCCTGCGAGAAGCAAAGGCGTGACGCCCATCTTGCGAAACAGCCTGCTGGTGGTGCTCTCCGCAAGCTGCACCGGCGGGTCCCCCCCGGCCCACATCGGGGAGTGCGGGCGCTTGTCCACTCCAGCCGAGGTGGAGACCTGCCGCTACGAGATGCTGCAGCCCACCGTGTCGGGTCCGCGGGTCGACACCGAGGCCCTCGACGCCGGCCTCAAGGAGATCGGCGACGACACCAGCCGCGACCTCGTGCTCCTGAGACTCGCCATCGCGGCCCCGAAACACGCAGGCCGGCTCTGCGACCGGGTGCGCACGGAAGGCGCTTCGGAAAAGTGCAGCCAGGTGCTCGGACGTCCCCACCTGGGCACCGAGCGGCGCGCGCCCAAGCCTCCGCCCACGGCGCCCAGCCCATGACGGCCCGAGCGGTCTGGCTGCTCGCAGGCATGACCGTCGCCTGCAGTCCACCCGCGACCACAGACCCCGCCTCGGAGGCCCTGCGGCCCTGGCCCACCGAGCCCGCCGCGCTGCTGGAGCGGTGTGCTTCGGAACCCTTTGAGGAGCTGGCCATCACCTGCCGGGTGCAGGCTGCTGCGAAGTTCGGCGGGCGCGGGGACAGCAAGGCGGCGCACGAGGTCTGCGCCCAGGTACCCGACGGAACCTGGCGAGAGGAGTGCCACTTCCGGGCGGGCGAGGAGCTCGGACACGCCGGACACGCCGTGCTGGGGCTGGAACACTGCGCGAAGGCCGGTTGGTTCGGGCGAAACTGCCTCACCCACACCGGATGGCGCCTTCCCCGCGACCCCCAGCTCCATCCCGGGCTCGCCCCTGCCCGCATCGCCGCCGCCCACGACGAGCTCGACGCCCGCGTGGTGCAGGCCCTCGCCGGCGCCGGCGACGGCATCGACGGCGAAGGACGCGACATCATCCGCGCCCGCTTCGGCTTCAACGTCTACGTCGGCAGCGGTCGCTGCGAGCCCGGCCCTGCCCGCCTGCCTGACCCCCTCGGGCCCGTCCTGCGCACTGGCTTCGCGGTGGAAGCGGCCAGGTTGCTCGGCGCGGATGCCAGCGTGGAGGCCATCCTCGACGTCTATCGAGGGGAACGTCCGTCCCCCACCGGTGCAGCGGTCTCGGGCACCGAGCGCCTGGGTCGGTACAGCCTGCCCCTCGTGGCGCCCGGCGAGCACGGCACCCCCCATGTGCCCGTGTTCGGCGGCGGCCTGAGACCAGTCGGTGCCACGCCCGACGAGGATGCCACCATTGCCGCCCTCGAGGCGATGTTCTGGCTGGAGTCCACGCCCGCCGAGGTGTTCCTCCCCTGGGTCGACGACCCGCGTCCCAGAGTCCGGCGCACGGCTGCACGCCTCGTCGGCCGGGCGCCTCCCACCGCCCTCGACCTCGCCGCCACCCTCCAGCGACTGTCCACCGAACACTCCGACCCCACAGTGCAGTGGCACGCCAGCCAGGCCTTGTCGAAGCGGGCCTGGGAAGCGCCCGCCCTTCGTTCTGGTGGGGGTGACTAAGAAGGGGCAGCGGTCGATCCGTATCCAGGGACAGCCCTGGAGCACGCATGACCCCCCTCTACGCCGCCGTCGTCAGCCTCGTCGCCAGCGCCAGCACCCCGGTGGTCCCGTCGCGCCCGGACATGGCTGTGGCGAAGACCTACCTGGAGCTCGTGCAGGCCGCAGATGCCTTCGATGTGGAGGGGGCCATCGCTGCACGGGACCGCCTGTTCGGCCAGCACTCGGAGTCGATGCGACGGCTGGGGGAGCCGGCCCGCCTGCCCGCACTGTCAGCCATCGGCGAGCGCGTGCCGGCCCGGGCCTTCGACTGGTGGCAAGGTCCGAGTCCCGAGAAGGAGGCGCGCGCCATCATCGTGTGGTGGCACCCCGACCGCCACGACAGCCTGCGGGTTGTGCTGGGCGCCCAGGCCCTCGGCGACTTCTACGATCTTCCCGTCGTAGCGGCCATTCCCGACGGCACTCTGCGCGACCGAAAGGCCGCCGGACGCCTCGTCGCCATCTGTCCCGATGTCACCTTCGCTGCTGCGTCCACCCGCGTGTTGGGGGACATCGACATCGAGGATGTGCCGCAGGTCTCGGTCGTGGAGGACGGCATCGTGGTCTGGAACGGGACCTGGGAGCAGCTGCACCGCACGCCGCTGAGCCCGTGACCCTTCGAGAGGACCTGAGCGGATCGACCCGGGCTACCGAATCGCGTCGACCACCCAGCCGGCCCCGAAGGTGCGCAGCACAAAGCCACGGCGAGCATCGTCGGACGACACCTGCAGTGCATAGGGCGCGCCGCCCAGGGTGAAGGCCAGGGGGTCGGGTCCGCCGGGGGTCCATGGCAGGCTCAGCCCGTACATGCGGGTCTCCTCGCCCACCACATCGACCAGCACGCACCGGGGGTCGAACATCCGCACGGCGCCGTCGAGGCACACGATGGCTTCGGTGGTCCCATCGCGGTCGAGGTCGGCGGCGTTGGCGCTGCCCACCGTGAGCGGGCTGCCGTCCTTGCTGAAGGCCTGCAGAGCGTCGGCCCACCGTTTGAGGTCGGCTTCGGGCACCGCCTGCCAGTCGAGCGCGGTCGCGTTGGCAGGAATGGCGTGCTGCAGAAGGCCTTCGGAGTCCTTGACGAAGCCCACCGATGCGTCGAGCTCGGGGGACACCTTGCCGTCCACCCGAACCTCACCCTTCAGCCACACCTGCTCGTCGGGCACCCGTTCGAAGAGGCCGAGCCGCACCCGACGCCCCTCGGGACCGGTGAGAATCGCCTGCACCCGGGAGCCTCCGGCACCGTCGACATAGTCGATGCCAAAGCCGGGCGGCGGACTGCTGGGTCGACCCAGAACACTCTCCAGCGGGGCACTTTCGGCCTGCCCAACCTCTCCGAGGCGGTAGTAGAGGGACCCGCCGGGCGCGAGCACCTTGGTGAAGCCGCTGGGCGAGGCGTACTCGAAGCCGCCAGGGGACCACCGCACCACGTCGACCGCCAGGCTCAGTGCGCTGCTGCGGCCGTCCACCCAGACCCAGGCCTTCGACCCCGAGCGCAGCACCACGGCGGTGGAAGTGGGGACCAGGTTCTGGAGCTTCGGAGCGGGCGTGTGCCCCGCCTTTTCGACCACATGCTGCGGTGCCTGGATGCGGGCGGAGTCGGAGCTGCACGAGCGACATCCCGGGCCCCACACACCGACCAGTGCGGCGAGGGCGAGGTGCTGAAGCGGGTGAGCGCCGGGCATGGGACTCCACCAGGGGGACCCTGGACTTCGGTGCCGCCGACTAACCCCCCGGTTGCGCGACTGCGGGGCCCCGATGCTGTGCAAGGACGCAGCAATCTGCCGCCCCACCGTCCGCAGACACCAATGGGGTAGAATCCCTGAGCCGCCTACAGGGAGTTGATATGCCCAGGCTTCGCTTTCAGCGAGGTGACGAAGTGCTCCTCGAACACCGCCTGCGGTCGGGTCGAACCACGGTGGGGCGCGCCGACCAGTGCGACATCGCGCTGCCGGGCACCACCATCAGCCGCTTGCACTGCACCTTTCGCGGAAACCCTCAGAAGGGGTGGCGGGTCGACGACCACAGTCGACATGGCACGCGGGTGGATGGGCGTCCGGTGGTCGGGCACGCCAGGCTCCACGATGGCGCCCGGGTGTCCATCGGGGACTTCACCGCCACCGTGGTCCTCTCCGTCGCCGAGGCGAAGCCCACCGCTCCCCGCGAGCCCGACCGCAGCCACGAGCTGCTCGTCGACGCCCATGCCGGTGGCTACCGGGTCGAGCGGGCCGCGATGGTGGTGGAGGATGGTCCTGGCGCCGGACACCGCTACATCCTCCGCAGCGCCCGGGTGAGCATCGGCGGCGCCGGCAGCCAACTGGTCCTCCCCGACCCCAAGCTCATCCCCGAACACACCTTCCTGCGCGTGAGCCGCGGACGCGTGATGGTCGAACCCGGCCACGGCGTGGCGCGGCTCGACGGCGTGCGGGTGCGGTCCATCACCCCGCTGTACGCCGACGAGGAGCTCGTGGTCGGAGCCAACCGCCTGCGCGTGGAACCCGACACCCAGACCGAGCCCGCGGTGGCCACGCACTTCGGCGAGATGGTCGCCCACAGCCGCTCGATGCAGACCCTCTTCGGCACCCTTCGCCGCATGGCCGGCCACCACTACACGGTGCTGGTCATCGGAGAGAGTGGCACCGGCAAGGAGCTCATCGCCCGCGGCCTGCATGAACACAGTGCGCGGGCGGATGGTCCCTTCGTGGCCCTCAACTGCGGGGCCATTCGACCCGACCTCTTCGAGAGCGCGATGTTCGGGCACGAAAAGGGCGCCTTCACCGGAGCCGACGAGCGGACAGACGGCGCCTTCCGCGCGGCCGACGGCGGCACCCTGTTCCTCGACGAGGTCGGCGAGCTTCCTGAAGACACCCAGGCTTCGCTGCTCCGGGTGCTGGAGACCGGCGAGGTGCAGCGTGTGGGCGGCACCCACGTCGACCATCCCGACGTCCGAGTGGTGGCCGCCACCAACCGGAACCTCGCTGAGCGTGCTGGTCGAGGCGCCTTTCGCGAAGACCTCTACTTTCGCCTCGCCGTGCTGTCCGTCGACGTCCCCCCGCTCCGAAAGCGGCGGTCCGACATCCAGGTGCTCACCCGCCACCTCCTCCGAAAGATGCACCCTGAAGCCCATCTCACCGATGAGGCGATGGCGATGCTTCGGTCCCACGACTGGCCGGGCAACGTCCGCGAGCTGCGAAACGTGCTCACACGCGCCTACGTGATGCACGGCGTCCGCATCGACCTCGACGCCCTGTCCTTTCACACCACCCGCGCGTCGGGGCCCAGCCGCACGCCCACAGCAAGCCAGCAGGCCGAACGAGAGCTCCTCGCCGGGGTCATGAAGCGCCACGGCTACAACCGCACGGCCGCCGCGAAGGAGCTGGGAATCGCCCGCAGCACGCTGTTCTACCGACTCAAGCGCCACGGCCTGGGCTGACGACCCTACCTGCGTTTGCTGCCCTTGCCCCTGGAGGCCCGTCCGCGCTTCGTACGCGCCGGCTTTCCTCCCCCACCGCTGCCTCCGCCAGCCACCGGACTTGGTCCCGTCTTCTCGGGGTAGATCTCATGGACGTGGCGCCGGAAGTCCGAGAAGCGACCCTCGACGATGCTGTCGCGCATCCGGGACATGAAGCTGTGGAACCAGGCGAGGTTGTGGATGGTGCACAGGGCGCTACCGAGAACCTCGCCCACGCGCAGCAGGTGGTGGATGTAGGCCCGCGTGAAGTTGGCGCAGGCGTAGCACTTGCAGCCCTTGTCGATGGGGTACATGTCGGTGCGGTAGCGCTTGTCGGTGACCCGAATGCGGCCCCGGTCGGTGTAGACGGTGCCCGAGCGGGCATGCCGGGTGGCGATGACACAGTCGAACATGTCGATGCCGCGAGCCACCCCTTCCACCAGATCGAGGGGCCGGCCCACGCCCATGAGATAGCGCGGACGGTGCTTCGGCAGCAGGTGGGTGGTCCAGTCGAGCACCTCGCACATGATGGCGTGCCCCTCCCCCACGGACAGTCCGCCAATGGCGTAGCCGTCGAAGCCGATGTCGGTGATCTGGGCCGCGGACCGCTCTCGCAGCTCCTTCCAAAAGCCGCCCTGCACAATGCCGAACAGGCTCTGATCAGGCCTGTGGTGAGCATTCTTGCTTCGTCGCTCCCACCGCGCGGTGCGGTCGACGCTGCGCTTGGCTGCCTCCACATCGGTGCCGAATGCGAGGCACTCGTCGAACACCATGGCGATGTCGGCGCCGAGGTCCTGCTGGATCTCCATCGAGATCTCGGGGGACAGGAAGGTGCGCCGGCCGTCGACCTCGTAGGCGAACTCCACGCCTTCTTCGGTGACGCCCGCCTTTTCGAGGCTGAAGACCTGAAAGCCGCCAGAGTCGGTGAGGATGGGCAGCGGCATCTGCATCATGTTGTGCAGCCCGTCGTGCTTTGCGACGAGCTTTGCGCCGGGCCGCTGAGACAGGTGGTAGGTGTTGGCCAACACGATCTGGCTGCCCGTCTCGACGACATGGTGCGGAGACAGAGTGCGAATCGCGCCCTGCGTGCCCACGGGCATGAACACCGGCGTGCGCACCTGGCCGTGCGGCAGGGTGAGCGTGCCGGCCCGCGCCGCGCCAGACGTGGCCTCAAGCTCGAAGGGAACGTGGTTCACAAGGGCCTCGCAATTGACGGGGGGACGGGGCGAAGGTGCCGTGGACGCCGCAGTCTGCACAGCCCGGGTGGATCGACCCGAGCTATCACCAGCGTGGAACATGCCACGCGTTGCCCGCGGGGACGGCAGGCCCTACTATGCGATTCCTGTGGCACTCGCGCAGCGGCGGGACGGCCCCTCCCTCGACCTGCCTCGCCCACGCCCCAAGATCGTCTCGGTAGTCGATGTCCTCTTCCCAGCGTCCCCACCCGTTTCCGCCGGGCACCCTCCTGAGCGAGCACTACACCGTCGAGGGACTGGTGCGGCTCGCCGAGGGCCGGATGTTCTACCTGGCCAACGACGACCGTCCCGACCGGCCGCGTCGCTTCTGCTGGGACTGCGGCAACGACGACACTCCCCGGGCGGCCGAGCGCTGTGTGGCCTGCGGCGCCAGCATGGAGACCCGCACCTTCCTCGTGTCGGTGCGCTGGGACCCCGACGGCTTTCAGGCCTACGCCGACTACTTCGAGAAGCGAATCGACCACCCGGGCTTTGCGGCCCCGGTCGACATGTTCTTCCAAGACGACGTGTTGTGCAGCGTCACGCTGTGGCACGGCGAAGGACTGCTGTTGGATGAGGCCTCGCCGCTTCCGATCCAGCAGGTCCTCGACATGGGCCAGCGCGCCACCGGGATCCTCGCCTACCTGCACCACCACGGTGTCACCCTCGCGAGCCTGTCCCCCACCAACTTCCTCATCCAGGATGGCGAGCGCATCGTCCTCTACGATCCGGAGATTCGCGAGGTCCTCACCGACAAGCCCCCCGAGGGCGAGCGGTCGTCGGATGTCGCGATGCTGGGCGAGCTGCTCCGGCGCTTCGTCCCCGTAGAGGCCCTGGAGCTCACCGATCTCCTCGCGCGCTGCGCGGGCGGCGAGTTCGACTCCCCGTTCGCATTCGGCCGGGAGCTCGAGGCGCTCATCCGCGCCGACCTCACCGAGACCACCGCGCTGTCCGCCGGCATGACCGACGTGGGCCTCGCCCGAACCCTCAACGAGGACAACTGGGGCTGGTCACGCCTCGCCGAGGGCATCGACCTTTTCGTGGTCGCCGACGGCATGGGCGGACACGACAGTGGTGAGGTGGCCAGCCAGATGGCAGTGGACACCTTGTGTTCAGAAGCCCGCGCGGCCATCGGCAACGACCCCGACACCCCGGCCGAGCGCGTCGAGGAGATCTTCGACGCCTCCTTCCAGGCCGGCAACAACGGCATCAAGCGATACTCCGAGCAGCTCGGCAACGACATGGGCACCACCCTCGTTGCCGCAGTCGTGCTTCAGAACCGCATTGCCTTCGTGGCCAATGTGGGCGACTCCCGCGCCTACCTGGTTCGCCAGGAGATGCTCCACCAGATCAGCCGCGACCACAGCCTTGTCGCCAAGATGGTGGAGCAGGGCCGCATCACGGAAGAAGAGGCGCGGGTCCACCCCCACAGCAACATCCTGCTCCGCACGGTTGGCACCGACTACGACGTCGACATCGACATCTTCAACCTCGAGCTGGAGCCCGGTGACCGCATCCTGCTGTGCTCCGACGGCCTGTGGGGAGAAGTCGAGGACGCCGAGATCGAGGCCATCCTCAACCACTACCCGCACGACCCGCGCACGGCTTGCCGGGAGCTGGTGCGGGCGGCCCACCACGGCGGCGGCAAGGACAACGTCACCGTGCTCATCGTGGGTGTGCCCGAAGCCGAGGCCTGAGCAGCGGCCCTCAGGCTGGGATCCTGGCACAGCAAGGCGGTGGCGTTTGGTGGACGGCGAATGGGGCCGCTTCACCGAGAGCGCGTTCGGACCTACTTGATGAGCGGCGCCAGCTCAGCGTTCACGGACGCTTCCAGCTCAGCGGGCCCAGGCTGTCCGACCGCGAAGAGGCGGCCCGAAGACTCGACCACCAGGGTGAGCGGCAGGCTGGCGTCGGTGATGCCGTAGCGACCCCGCACCACACCATGCTCGTCGCGAAGCACGGGGACTTGCACCTTCTGCTTGTCGAGCCAGCTCGCCAGCGGGGCCAGCTCGCCGGTGTCGGCCGAGATGGCCAGCACCTGGACGCCCTTGCTCTGCATCTGCTTGTGGACCCGGCCCAGCTCGTCGATGCCGTCGCCGCCGTGGTTGCGGTCGAAGAAGTACAGCACCACGGCCTTGGCGGGCATTCGAGGCGTGACTCCGACGAGGTCGGCCAGCTCCACCTGCGTGCGGGCGACCGCGCGGACGGCGGCATCCTCATTGACGGCCGGCAGCAAGAAGAGGGGGACCGGCTCGCCGATGTCGACCGACGGAAGCGCCGGCGCGGCCACCGCGGGGAGGGTGACGAGCGCAGCCGAGAACAGGGCGGTTAGCAGCATGAAGACCTCGGGGACGCGACCCCGCGCGGATGGAGAGCGCCCAACTTGTCGGCTCCCAGACCGTGCGCCTTCACCGTATGAGAGCAATCCATGCCCGGCAACCCGCGCAAGACCGCGTCCCTCGACCTGCCGCCTTTGGCTCGGGACATCGCCTCGGCCGTGGACGCCGCCGGGGGACGCGCCTGGGTGGTCGGAGGCACCGTGCGCGACGCGCTTCTGGGGCGCCCCAGCAAGGACGTCGACCTCGAGGTGCACGGCATCGAGGCTGCGCGGCTCCACAAGGTCCTTGCCAAGGTCGGACCCGTCGCCAAGGTGGGCCGCAGCTTCGGCGTGTTCAAGGTCGGCCCCGGCGCCGACCCCATCGATGTCGCCCTCCCGCGCCCATCAGCTCCGGTCGACACCCAGACGCGTGGGGAGGTCCAGGGCGACCCACACATGGGACTCGAGGCGGCCTGCCGCGGGCGCGACCTCACCATCAACGCCATCGCGGCGGACGCGCTGTCCGGCGAGCTCGTCGATCCCACCGGCGGCATCGACGACCTCGCCCATCGCCGCCTGCGTGCCGCAGAGGCCAGCCGGTTTGGCGACGACCCGCTCCGAGTCGTCCGCGTGGCCCGCTTCGCCGGCAACCTCGGCTTTCTTCCCACCGAGGAGCTGGTCGGGATCTGCCGCGCGCTGTCTCTCGAGCAGGTGGCGATGGAGCGGGTAGCAGGCGAGCTGGAGAAGCTCCTGCTGAAGTCCGAGCGCCCATCCATCGGACTGAAGGTGCTCCACGACACCTACGCCTGGCCGACTGTGCTGTCCGAGGTCGACTGGCACCCGGGCCTGGGCCCCCAGGTGGACCGGGCCGCCGGCTTGACCCAACGGGTGGGCCCCCCGCCGCGCAGCCTGGCCCTCCTGTTGGGGGCGCTGCTCGGCGGCACCCCCGCGTCTGTGGCGGCGAGCCAGCTCACAGCACTTCGGATCCACCGCCGCGACGGCTTCGATGTGCAAGCCTCCGTGGTCGCCGCGCTGCAGCACCTGCCTGCTCTGCAGCCCGAGGCCACGGACACCGTCCTGCGTACCATGGCCGAACAGGTGGAGTGCGCGGTCGCCATCGCCATCGCCGAGGCGGTCTCCGCAACCGAGCTCGACGGACTGCATCGACGCGCGACCGAGCTCGGCGTGCTGCACAGTGCGCTGGTGCCCCTGCTGTTCGGCCGCGACCTGGTCGCCTTGGGCGTGCGCCGAGGCCCGGCCATGGGACGCATTCTCAAAGAGGTGCGCGCAGCCCAGCTCCGAGGCGACGTCGCCACTCCCGAAACAGCCACCCGCCTTGCCGAGACGCTATGGACGTCGGAGCAAGCCCAACGGGTCTGACGCCCACCACGCGGTCCCCTGCGAGAAGTACACCGATGCACCTCCTCGTCGCTCTGCTCTGCACAGCATCCCTCGGACTCGCCGCGCCCGACACGCCGGACGACAAGACACCCGACGGGGCTGCCAAAGCCGCCGAGGGGGACATTCGCTACGAGGCCACGCTTCGGGCCGAGTACCTGCAGGGCGAGCCCATCCTGGTGCCCGTAAGGGTGTGGAATGCGGGTGACCTGCCACATGAGGCCCCAGACCTGGAGCGCCGACCGTGGCTGGTGGCCTTCACCTTCGACCAAGGCGATGGTCAGCTCGAGCGCCGCCGCACCACTCCTCCCGCGACCGACCCCGGGCGCACCGTGCGCCTGTCTCCCCGCAGCCAGCGGCACACCTTGCTGGAGATCCCGGCCAGCGGGGCATTGTCACCCGCGGAATACCGCCTGCAGGTCACACTCGACCCCGACACCGTGCCCCAGGTGCTGGCCACCGACTCCATCCGAGTCGCAGAGCCCCGGCCGGTCGAAGGAGACCTCGGCGTCGGTGTTTCGGCGGCGAGCCGGGAAGTGCTCACCACGACCTGGCTGCACGAGGCGACCAAGGGCTTTGACCTGTACATGAGCGTGGCGCCCTACACCTCTCCCGCTCGGCTTGCCCCCGCCGTGTGGCTGAGCCACCTCGACGCCAAGGTCCGGCCGGTGCTGTCCGAGTCCAGCTCCGGCCCCTCCGGCAAGCGCCACGTCGTGTGGGCAGACGGCAAACAAGGCATTGGCTGGCTGTCTATCGAAGGCAGCGGTGTGGAATCCGAGCCTGGCAAGGTCGACACCCCGTGGCCCGAGATCGAGCTGGTGGCACGTCCCGCAACCGATCCGGCCGGCACGCTCCATGTACCGATCTGGGTGCCCGCCCCCAAGGGCAGTGGCGGGGAGCTTCGGGTGGTCAGCGTGGGCAAGCGGGGTGCGGTGAGCTTCCGCCGGGCGGCATTGTTCGCCAAGCGCCCGGTGTCCATCGCCACCACGGTCGACGACGGTGGCGCGGTGAACCTCCTGGTCACATCCGCCGACACCATCGACATCTTCACCGTTCGTAGCGGTGGAGCCGACACCACCGACCTTCCCCTACCCGGGCGTCGTCTGGTCGAAGCCAGCAAGGCGGAGACCCTGGTGGATGCCCGCTTCGGCCTTCTGTCGGCCTCCGAAGGCCACAGCGGCGGCATGGCAGCGCTCATCACTGCCCGCACCGAAGCTGGTGTCGAGAGCCGGTGGGTGTCCCTCCGCGGTGGCGACATCGGCCGCATCGCTCCCCAGCCCGTTCCCGAGGGTGCCGAGCTGGTCGACATCCTCCCCGCCGACCTGACCCGCGTGGGCTACCTCTTCAAGACCGGCACCCGCGCGGCCCTGTACGTGGAAGGCGAGCAGAAGGCCCCGCTCGAGACCTCGCTACACGGCGACTGGGGCCTCGTCCGCGACACCACCGGAGCGCCAGCAATGCGGCGGCTCGTGCGCGGCGGCCCGGTCGAGGTTCGGCCCATTCCGCTGAAGTAGAGCGGTCGGGTCGCGCCACACCGCCCCCAAGAACGACGAAGGCGACGCTGACTTCAGCGTCGCCTTCTACACTCTGGACCGCTCAGTGGTGGGCGGTGATGACGTTGTAGGTCTCGAGCTCGGGGTCATGCGCGGGCAGGTTGTCGAGCGGGACCACAGACTCGTCGGCGCAGCACAAGGTCGCGGTATCGACGTCGCCACGGTTCCCGAACGAAGCATCCGGACCGTTGAGGGTGTACTTGGTCTGCCGGCAGAACTCGGTCGATGCTGCGTCGATGCTGCTCGTGATGGGGTCGTAGGTCTCGATGAAGGTCTCGCAGCTGTCTTCGGGCGCACGGGGCGAGCAAAGACCCGGGTGGGCGCAGCAGAACTCCTGCTCCATCCCGCCAGCGAGGGCGATCTCGAGGTTGTTGGTGCAGGCCCGGGCCGTGAAGCTGCCGGGCTGACCCTCGGGATCCATCGACTCCTTGGGAATCACAAGCTCCTCGCCCGGCGTGGGGACGAGGTCGGAGCAGCGACCGCCGAACACCATCGTGCCGTAGCTGAGGGCGCCATCATTGAGCGGGACCGAGAAGGTCTCGAGCACGACGGTGAACTGCACGCCGCCGCGGCCTTCCACATCGATGTCGCAGTACTCGAGCGCGCCACGGCCGGCATGGTGCTCGCCGAAGTTCAGGCCGCGCTGCTCGCACTCGCCGTACTCGATCTCGATGGTGCGGCCGAGGCTGTCGGTGTAGAAGCCGCGGAAGTCACCCAGCTCGACACCCGGCGAACCGGTGTAGTAGGACGACATGCCCGCAAAGAGGTCGATGTCGCCGTCGTCGTCGTGGAAGTCCGGGTAGATGGGCTTCGACTCACGGTCGAGTTCGGCCATCGAGTGGTTCCAGAAGACGGTCTCCGGGTCGACCAGAATGCAGACGTCCTCGACCTCGTAGGTCTCGGGGCCGTCGTCGCCGTCGATGGTCTGGGTGAAGGGCACCGCAAAGGTGTAGGACGAACCGCCCACGACGCCGGGCTCAGGCATGCCGAGCTGACCGTAGTAGCAGCGCAGGGGCTCATCGTCGGCCACCACACCGTCGCCGTCGATGTCGACGCGCTCGTTGCACCAGGCCTGGGGGTCGCTGCTGTTGCGGTATTCCCAGTAGTCCTGCGGCGTGAGCACCGCGAGCTCGCCGATGGTGACCACCGGAGCGAAGCCGCTGTTGTCGGGAAGGAGATCGGTGCCCTTCCGGTCGCAGCCCGCAGTTGCCAGACCCATCAGGGCGAGCGCCATGGGGCCAGAGAGGATGCGCCTATTCATAGTGGAACCCCAGCTCGACAACGAAGTTGTCTTCAGGCGACTTGAGAGACGGGGCTTCCCCCGCAATCCAGTCGCCGAGGTCGATGAAGTTGTCGGGCGTGTTCAGCAGACCCGCCTCGGTACCACCAGTCTGGTATTCCTGGTCGTAGTAGTTCATCTGCCAGCCCCACGCGTCGGTGTTGCAGCTGGCGAAGTTGAAGCTACGCGAGGGGGAGTCCATCCAGCCCCACACCACAGCGTCTTCCTTGAAGTACGAGTGGTAGATGGTGGCGTCGGCCTCGTAGTAGTCGCCCTTGTCCTCGAAGTCGACCTCACCCAGGAAGGGCAGCTCGTCGTCGCTGGTGAGGAACATGGTCTCGAAGCACCACTCGCGGAACTCCGCAGCCGTGGTGACCTCCTCGCCGTACTGGTTCTCGATGGGGGTCTCGAGCTCGGTGGCGAAGTAGTCGAGGATGTCGTCGTAGGACTCGAAGCGACCTGTCGTGACCTTGCACCGAAGGGCCTGGTAGCAGGCGAAGTCGGGCCGGCCGACGGTGGTGCCGCCGTAGGGGTAGACATCCAGGGTGTTGCTCGACAGCACCGGCCCGATCTCGGGATGCGGGTAGTCGAACAGGCTCTCGTCCACCGCTGGGAACACGCCCAGGTAGACGGGACCAAGGTTGCGCACATCGGCCTCAAGTGCCTTGTCCACAGCATTCCCATCATCGTCGGTGACGGTGATGTAGATCTCCGCCGCCTCCTTGGGGATGCGAACCTTGCCGGTGATGTCGAAGTGCTCGAGAGCGTCTTCCTCATAGGCACAGCCCACGAGGGTCGCCCCGGCAACCAGCAGCGAAATGGTACGGATGGTGGTCATCAGAACTCGTACTCCGCGCCGATCTGGAACTCGAGGGGGTCCTGGCGAGAGGAGATGGCCCAGCGGTTGTCGCTGGTGATGCCGGCGAACTCGCCTTGACGGTTGTTGGTGATGTTGTCGATCTGGAACACGCCGTTGAGGGTGCCCTTCTTGACCGGGAACTTCTGCCGCACCTGGAGGCTCAGGTCCCACACCGTCTCGGTGCGGGCGTAGGTGCCGACGGTGCTGCGAAGCTGGTTCGCGAACTCGTTGGCCGACCGGTAGGTCCGCGTCAGGGGGTATCCGGACTCGAGCGACCAGATGAAGCCAATCTCAGTGGTCCACGGGTCGTCGGGAATCTGCCAGTAGCCAGCCGCGAAGGCGTCGTGGCGGATGTCGGTGCCGAGGTTGGCGTTCTCGTAGTACTGCGCGAGGGGCGCCACCATGAGGAACGAGCTCGGCGTGTTCTGCACGGTGCCGTAGCTGCGCGTGTACGAGTAGTTGGCCTGGGCCTGCCAGCGGTTCGAGGCGGCCTTCTGCACACCGATGTCGGTGCGGTAGTAGGTGCGTCGGGCCACGTTCGGCGTACGAAGGCGGGGGTACTGGTTCACGGTGCCGTCGGTGGTGCCGATGAACTGGTACGCGTCTTCGTCGTACATGATGTTCGTTTCATCGGCGGCGTACAGGTTCCGGGTGTACTTGCCGGTGAAGTAGAGCTGAATGGCAACGTCGCGGACGACCTCGCGCTCCGCACCCACCTGGAACTCATCCGCCTTCGGAGCCGTGAGGCCGTCGAGCAGCGAGTTGAAGTTCTCGATGGGCTGGTAGGCGTAGCTGTCGCGGGCGTAGCTGGTGTAGCCGTCGAAGAACTCGCCCAGGTAGAGCTTGGAGCCCAGACCCGTCTGGTTCATGAAGGAGGCCACACCGAGGCGGGACTGCGCGTTGAAGCGACCGACACTCGCCTTGATCTTGGTCTTGCCGTCGGCCCACGGGTCCCAGATGGTGCTGAAGCGCGGACCCCACAGGCCCGTGTTCATGATGGGCTGGCCAAGGTCGTTGCGGAAGACCTGACGGTCGTAGCGAGTACCGTAGCGGAAGGTCAGGTTGTCGATGGGCTTCCAGACATCCTGGATGAACAGGCCCATCGTGTTCGCGGTGGACACGAAGCTGAAGGGACCGCTGTACTCCACCCAGTAGTAGTTCTGGATGGTGTCGGGGTTGTACGGCGACTCGTTGAGATCGTAGAAGATCAGGTTGCCGTTGACTCCGAAGGTGCGGTTCCAGACCAGGACTTCAGACTCCATACCGGCCTTGAAGTCGTGGCTTCCGAGGAACTCCACCTGCAGGATGCTGAACTTCGACTGCAGGCTGCCGCGCCAGCGGTCGTCGAAGTCGTACCGGATCTCGTTCTCGGAGTCGTAGGCGTTGAAGGTGCCGATACGACCCGGAGTGACGAAGTCGACGGTGTTCTCGAGTTCGTCTTCCTGGCAGGGGTGGTAGCCGAGGTCCTGGTTGTGGGTACACGCCACCGCGTAGTTCTCAAGGTACTGCTTCTGGAGCAGGGTCTTGGTCTCGAGGAAGATGGTGGGCGAGATGAACCAGTCCCACTGCAAGGAGCCGACGTAGCCACCCTGCGCCTGGCGGCCCTGGGCTTCCGGCTTGATGAACCGGCCACCGTAGTAGGTGTTGTCGATGGTGGTGGGGTTGGTCTGAGCCAGGAAGGTGAAGCGGTGGTCGGCGCTGGGCTGGAAGGTCAGCTTGCCGAACACGTAGTGGCCATCGAAGTCACGGGGGACCGGGACGCCGGCGTTCGCGATGAGCGAGCGGGTCATCTGGTAGGACGCGATGAACCAGGCCTTGTCCTTCACGATGGGACCGGAGATGCGGCTGCCCACGATGTAGGTCTCGAAGCGGCTGCCGAAGTCGCTGGGCGCGAGCGTGGTGCCGTCGGAAGCGAAGCGCCAGTCCTGCTTCGGGGACCAGGAGCCGTTCTTGTGGTAGAAGCCGCTCCGGAACTCGAAGTTGTTCGAACCCGTCTGGGTGACGATGTTGACGACACCACCGAGGTTCACGCCGTATTCGGGGTCGAATGCGTCGGTGATGACCTCGACCTGCTCGATGCTGTCGAAGTTGAAGTTGAGCGCGAAGGTGCCGGTCACCGGGTCGGTGATGTTGACGCCGTCGAGCATGTAGGTGTTTTCGTTGTAGCTGCCGCCACCCACGTTGGGGTTGGAGCCACCGGTGACACCTGCCGTGAGCTGGACCGCCGCCTGGTAGGACCGGCCGGCCGGGATGCGGTCGAGGAACTCACGGGTGAGGACCGAACCCCGGTTCGCCGACTCGGTGTCGATGATCGGGTTGCGGTCTTCGACCACGACCTCCGCACCTTCGGCCTCGGGGGGCATCTCGATGGTGAGGATGGAGTTGCGGCCGACGTTGACCGGGAGGTTGGGACGCTTGACCGTGGCGAAACCAGGGGCCTCAGCGGTCACGGTGTACGTGCCGGGGGGCAGCTCGATGAAGAGGAAGCGGCCCTCTGCATCGGTCTTCTGGTTCTTGCCGCCCATCAGCGATGGCGACGAGACGCTCACGACGACGCCGGGAACCGGCAGGCCGAGCTCGTCGACCGTGGTGCCCTTGATCGTGCCGTTGGTCACGGACGCCAGGGCGGCGCCGGGAACCAGCATCAGGATGAGGGCGAACCCAAGTAGGAATCGGAAGAGGGCCATCGAGGAATTCCTGGAGCGAGTGCCTTCACCGGGTGGACTGCGCAGCTTCGACCGGAGGGTCGGGCCAGCACATGGGACCGCAAGGTGGAGCGCTGTGCACGAAAGTACACATGGCTCTTGAAGCGGTGGAAGTATGCCAGCCGCGAACGGGCCGAACACGGCGGGAAGGCTTCCGAGCCACCGAGGGATAGACGAGCAGCCCCCGGAAGTCAAGCCGAGCAGCCCATCCCGGCGTGACACGGCACCCGCCACACCGCTCCTCCGGCCCCGGCGCGGGCCGGCCGGCTGCTCCAGAACACTGTGATCGCGGTGGAATGCACCGGGGCGCCGAAGCGTTGCTCCGCGCCCGGGGCAGGGGGTGCCTCGGCTCGTGCTCCGAGGCGCCACCTCGGTGCCAGGGTCGCCCGATGCCTCCCGTTCAGCCCCCGGTCGATCCAGCCAGGCGCACTTCAGCAAGCGTCCGCGGTGGCGCAAAGCGATCCCGCTCGCGCGCCGAGCCCGCACAGCACGCCGGTTGTCGCCGTCCGCTACTCCGCCCCCCCTCCGAGAAGGGCCGGACTTTCGCCCTGCGCGCTTGACGAGCCCCTTGGCAGGCCGGTAGCGTGCCCTGTCTCCTCAGCAAGGCGGGGAGGCAGGGTTCGTGCGTTTGCATGTCGAAGCGTGAACGGTCCCCCCGGTCAGCCGCACCAGACGGTTGCCCCGCGGGACAGGCTCCAGCGCCCCCGGCACCGAACACAACCTCCCTGTCTTCAGTCGACCGCCGCCTCAGACCCGCCTCAGTGAGCCCCGGGCACCTGCGAAACCGCCGGAGTGACCGCAATGAACCACCGAAGCCTCCTCGCCGCCGCCGCGCTGGGACTGGGCCTTCTCGCCCCGCCCACCGCCGCCCTGGCGACCACCTTCGCCCAGACCACAGAGGCCGAGCGCGTCGCCCGCGCCGATCTCGCCATCCGTGGCACGGTCGTCGAGATGTGGGCCGAGCAGGACACCGCCGGCCGCGTCCTCACCCGCGTGATGATCGAGCCAGAGCAGGTTCTCAAGGGCCAGGCTCCCGACGGAGCGGTCGTGGTCACCCAGCCCGGCGGTGAAGTCGCAGGCCTCCGCACCGTCGTGGAAGGCACCGCGCGCTTCAATGTGGGCGAACAGGTCGTCGTGCTGCTCCAGTACAAGGAGCGCTTCGACAACTACGTGCTCATCAACATGGTGCAGGGCAAGTACACCGTCCGCCTCGACCCTCACACCCACCGTGAAGTCGTGCAGCAGACCGTCGTGCCCAACCACCTCGAGTACGACCATCGCTTCCTTCCCTTCGCCGCAGCGGAGGACAAGGTCTTCCTCGACGACCTTGTCAACCTCATCCAGACCACTCCGTCGGTCGCCATCTCCGAGGTGCCCCGATGAGCGCGGCCCTGCTCCTCCTCGCCTTCACCGCCGGTGACGCGAACGCCTGGTCCCACACCGGCAACGTGTGGAACCGCAACGACCTCCCCCTCGAGTGGTACTTCGCCGACACGCGCGAGGACTCGATGGACCCCGACGAGGCTGAGGCGCGCATCGAAGCCGCCTTCGCCACCTGGGTCGACGACATGGCCTGCGCCAGCCTCGACACCGAGTACATGGGTGTTCGCGAGGGCTTCACCGGCCCCAACGTCAACGAAGGCTTCAACACCCAGGTGCTCAACCAGGAATGGGCAGAGGTCAATGGCGTCGACGATGGCGTGCTCGGCGTCACCTTCTGCTACCCCGGCGACTTCGCCTTCACCCTCGAGGGCAAGAACTACCGCTGGGCCGCCGACTGCGACATCCTCTACAACGGCGATGTCAACTGGACGACCAACGCCGACATCCGCTCGGGTTCCTGTGTCGGTGAGACCTCGCTCGACGCGGTGTCCACGCACGAGATCGGGCACCTCTGGGGCCTGGGCCACAGCTGCGACGACCCCAACGACGACGGCACCAAGGGCGAGGAGCCCTGCGACGCAGGCGACCTCCGCGACGCCATCATGTTCTGGTCGGTCGGGCCTTGCCAGACCGGCCCCGAAGGTGGCTTCACCAGCGACGACGAAGACGGCCTCTACCGCATCTACGGTCCCACCTGCACCTTCGAGGTGATGGAGGACTACGAGAAGCGCGGCGGCGCGCCCCACGAAGTGTGCTGGAGCATGAGCTGCAACGAGGAGCCCGACTCCATCACCTGGGAGTTCGGCGACGGCACCAGCGAGACGGCCACCTACGACGCCACCAGCGACGACCCCGAAGACAACAAGGTGTGCCACACATACACCGAGAAGGGCCAGTACACCATCACTCTGCAGGTCGAGTACCCCTCGGGCTACTGCGTCGACTCCTCGGGCAACCCGGTCGACTACCAGCCCCCGAAGGAGCGCAGCCCCGCTGAGGTGCTGGTCTGCGGCGACCCCGAGCCGGCCCCCGACTTCGACGGCCTGTTCACCTACTACCACTACGACGGCCTGCAGTATCAGCTCGTCAACCAGGTCGACACCAGCGTCTATGGCTGCGTGGAGCAGATCATCTGGCATGTGTTCAAGGGCGGCTCGGCCACCGGTGAGCCCATCCAGGAGCACTTCGCCTGGGCACCGCGCCTCGAGTTCCCCTCCGAAGGCCAGTACACCGTGGTGATGAACGCTTCCGGGCCCAGTGGCAACATGGTCGCCGCATCGCTCACCATCGACGCGGTCGACAAGAAGGGCGAAGCCACCAAGGCCTGTAGCGCCATTGGTGCTGGTGCCACCGGTGCCGGCGTGCTCTTCGCGGTCGGCTTCGCCGCTGCACGGCGCCGCGACGACTGAGTCCAGCCCCTGCTTTCCCATCGCCCCGCCTCTTTCGGCGGGGCGTTCTGCTCTGCGCCTCCCCGCGAACGACGCTGATGCACCCCCTGCTCCTGACCACCGCATCCCTTGCCGGAGCCATTCCGCTCGACCGTGCAAATGCCGTCGAGATCGACCTGTCTGAGGCCATCGTCACCGATGTGGTCCCCGATGACGAGCTCACGGTCTCAGCGGACTGGCGCCTGGTCCGCAGCGTGGGAGGCGTGCGCACCTGGGAAGCGCCGCTGCCTGCCCGCACCCGCACCTTGTTCTTCCACCGTCCGCCACCAGGAATGAGCGTCGTGCAGCGGGTCGATGACCAGTGGACTGCCCTGAAGCACTCTCCGACCGGCCACACCCAGCCCGACTCCTGGACCTTTGACACCCACAGCCTCAGGGTGAGACGCCCGGCCGCAGACGGTCCGCCCCCACCTGGTACCTACGCGATGCGCTTTGGACGCTCCATCGAAAGAGAGCTGTCACTGCGGCATCCCGGCGACGACCCCACGGGCTTCGTGGTCCGGTCGCTTCAGATTGACGACAGCACCCGCCGGGGGCTCTACCTGGTACCGGGCGCACGGGTTCGCGTGGATGTGGACGTCCCCGAGGGGGGCCTGCTGCGCTTCGATGCCTTGGGTGTTCCTCCGGAAGGGGCGGATCCCGCGGTCGCAAGAGACGGCCAGGCCATCGTCGTTCACGTCGTTGTCGACGGTTCATCCGAGGCGCTGGGCTCACTGCGTCCCCCCGACGCGCACCCTCAACGTGTGGAGTGGTCCCTCCACCGTTGGGCGGGCCAGTCCATCACCCTCGAGCTGCAGGCCCCCCCGGACGGCACCGACGCCCACGATGCCGTGCTGCTCGCCAGTCCCGTCGTCGCGGTCCCCGAGGCCTCGCCTCCCCGCGTGGTGATGGTGTTCATCGACACCCTCCGTCACGACGCGCTGTCCCTCACCGGCAACCCCAACCCCACCACCCCGGGGCTCGACGCGTGGGCCGAAGAGGCTGCCGTCTTCACCAACGCCCGCAGCGTCGCTCCCTGGACCCTGCCCACCGCCCGCACTCTGTTCAGCGGGCACCTGCCTGAGCTGTGGAGCCAACGCGAAGACCTCCCATCGCGCCTGCACGCTGCGGGCTGGTCCACCGCCTTCATCGCCGGCAACATCTACCTGTCGAGCAACTTCGAGATGGCCAGAAGCTGGGGCACCCACCGCTGCATCAACTGGCCGCAGGCGGAGGTGCAGGTCGAGCGGGCACGGGCGTGGCTCGACGAGAACAGTGACCAGCCGGCATTCCTGGTGCTCCACTTCATGGACATGCACCTCCCCTACACCGAGCCCCCTGAGTTTCGCGACCGCTTCGCCGGCCCCACACCCGAGCCATTCACAAGCGACGTCTTCCACAGAAACCAGATCCTCAAGTGGGAGCGCAAGATGGGGGACAGCGGGCGCGCCTGGCTGCGGGGGCGCTACGACAACAACCTCGCCTACATCGACAGTGTGCTCACGCCCTTCCTCGACGAGCTGCCGGAGGACGCCACGGTGCTGGTGCTGTCCGACCATGGCGAAGAGTTCTGGGACCACGGCGAGTTCGAGCACGGCCACACCCTCTACGACGAGCTGCTGCGCGTCCCCCTCATTGCCCGCGGGCCTGGGCTGACGCCGGGCACCTACCGCATGCCCACCTCGCTGATGGACGTCGCTCCCACCATCCTCGAAGCCGCAGGCCTGCCCGCAGAGCTCGACGGCATCGCCCTTCAGACCCTGTCGACCTCACCGCCCGCGGACATCGCGGAGCGCGCCATCGCCTTCGGGCGCCCCCTCTACGGGCGCCGCCAATGGGGCGTTGTGCAGGGCGACCACAAGTACACCACCACCAAGTCCGTCGAGCGTGTCGTCCACCTCGCGGAGGATCCCGAGGAGCGCAAAAACCTCGTGCTCCAGGGCACCGACCCCGTCCCCTGGCGCGCCACGCTGGCCCACGCGCTCGGCCTGCCCGTGGAGGTCGCCTACGCCATCTACCCACAACGCAGCACCAAGAAGGCCGACACAGTCGTCCACTTCGACGTTCCTGGCGGCATCCGCGCGGTCTGGGCCGGCGAGGACCCCACCGAGCAGAGTCAGGTCAGCATCGTGCAAGACGGCCACACGGCCACACTCACCTGGCTGGGCGGCGAACGCGGCACCCGAGAAGCCTACGTCGTGCCCGCGGAAGACCCCATCGCCAGCCTCGACAGAATGGCCATCACCATCGGCGCGAAGGTGGCCGACCACCCCCTTCCCCTCCCCTCGGCCGAAGACGCAGACCCACTCGACGGCCGCAGCCACACCCTCGGTCGCGCCAGAGCTGGCGGTCGCTCGGTCAGTGTGAACCTCACCGTGGTGCCAGTCCCGCCCGAACAAGGCGTGGGCATCGGTGGATACGACGACGAGGTCAGCAGTGAGCTCGAAGCACTCGGCTACATGGAACGCTGAGCATCACTCACCCAGGCTGCCCCGCGCGCGCTGCACCAGGGGAGACAGCCCGGCGTCGTTGAGCAGGACCTGCAGCTCGCCGGTGCGGGCCGGGTCGATGAGCAGCCGTGTGTCGGAGATGACGGCCAGCACGAAGTCATCGAGGGGGATCCGCTCTCTGATCTCGTCGAAGACGCCGGGTTCCCGCACTGCCAGCACCGTGAGGTTGCGGTGGACCACCCGCTGCTGCCAGGGGGCGTGGTCGTCTCGAAGGCCGTGACTCATGCCAGGCTGCCGTCCCACGACTCGATGGCATAGCGGTAGCCCTGCTCGGTGAGGAACCGCTGGCGCTTCTCGGCAAAGGTCTGCTCCACCGACTCCCCGGTGACGAGCGTGTAGAACCACGCTGTGTTGTCGTCACCGCCCTTGGGACGGAGCACGCGCCCGAGCCGCTGGGCCTCCTCCTGTCGGCTGCCCCAGCTGCCGCTCACCTGCACGGCCACGCGGGCATCCGGCAGATCGACGCTGAAGTTGCCCACCCGCGAGATCACGAGCATCGACACCGAGCCTTCCCGGTAGGCACCAAACAGCCGGTCGCGATCCGCCTGGCGGGTCTCGCCTGTGATGAGCGGCGCTCCGGTGCGGTCCGCGATCTCCCGGAGCTGGTCGAGGTACATGCCGAGCACGAGAATGCGCTGCCCGGCGTGTTTGTCGAGCAGTCGGTCGAGCACGTCGAGCTTGGCGGGGTTGGTGCTGGACAGGCGATAGCGTTCCCGGTCATCGGCGCCGGCGTACTCCATCCGCTGCGCACGGCCGAGGGGCACCCGGACCTCTACGCAGCGGGCCTGGGCAATCCAGCCGTGTTTCTCCAGCTCGCGCCAGGGCATGTCGAAGCGCTTGGGACCAATCAAGGCGAAGACGTCGTCCTCGCGGCCATCTTCGCGCACGAGCGTGGCCGTGAGTCCCAGGCGTCGGCGAGCCTGGATGCCGGCCACGGTGCGGAAGACCGGCGCCGGCAGCAGGTGGACCTCGTCATAGACGATCAGTCCCCAGGCTTCGGCGTCGAACAGCCCGAAGTGCGTGAACGGCCCGCCCTGGCGCTTTCGGTGCGTGAGCATCTGGTAGGTGGTGAGCGTGACCGGGCTGATGGTCTTTCGCTTGCCGGAGTATTCGCCCACCTCTTCCGGCGACAGCGAGGTGCGGTCGAGGATCTCGTCGCGCCACTGGCGTAGGGCAGTGGTGTTGGTGCACAGGATGAGGGTGCGCATGCCCAGACGCGCCAGCACGGTCAGGCCCACGATGGTCTTGCCGGCACCGCAGGGCAGCACCACGACACCGGAGCCGCCTTCCGCAAGTTCGGTCCGCTGGCGTCCGCGGGCATCGCCGCCGAGAAAGGCCCCCACGGCGTGAAGCTGGTAGCCGCGGAGGTCCCAGGGCTTGCCGGCCAGGCTCGGGCTTCGGAGCTCCACCTCGAGGGCTTCGCCATCCTCGTAGCCGGCCAGATCCTGGACGGGATGGCCCACCTTCACGAGCGCCTGCTTGAGGTCGCCCCGCCGACGCGCGTCGACCCGGTAGCGGCGGGTGTCGATGCGCTTGCCCAGCAGCGGCTTGATGCCCCGGGAGCTGCGCACCTCCTTCATCCGCACCGCAGTGTCGGCCTCGAGGATGAGCGTGTCGTCGGCGTCTCCAGGCAGCAGTCGAAGCCGCCCGTACCGTCCCATCGTGTCGCGGACATAGACCGGCACGTTGGGCGGAATCGGGTACTTCGACCACTTCTCCAGCGCCTCGACCACAGCCTCCACCGCCAGGCCAGACGCAGCGCCATTCCACAGCGACAGATCCGACAACCGATAGGTGTGCATGTACTCGGGGCTCTTTACGAGCTCCGCGAAGCGAGCAAGGTCGTCACGCGCACCTTCGAAGTGCGGTCCGGTGGTCTCCAACAACAGGGAGTGGTCGGACTGGACAATCAGCGGGTTGTCAGGGACGTACTGCATTGTCGCGCAGCATACCCGAAACCGGGCGGCGGGATGCTTCCCGGAAAGCCCCGCAAGAACAGCACGACCCCGGCACCTCTGCACGAGCATCAGCAGCTCGGGAAGAGACCAGGGTCGCGAGAGGGCCGACAGCGACCACGCCGCCGCGGAATGGCGCGCCTACTTGTGACGGTAGGTGATGCGGCCCTTGGTGAGGTCGTAGGGGCTCACTTCTGCGGTGACGCGGTCGCCCAGCACCACCTTGATGCGGAAGCGGCGCAGCTTGCCGGAGAGGTGGGCCTGGATTTTCATCTGGTTGCCGTTGGCGTCGGGCGCGGTCTCGACGAGGAACTTCCCTCCCGGGTAGACCTCGACCACCTTGCCTTCGAGCGGGATCAAGTCATCGCTGGACAAATTGCCTCCTGAGGCCGCGGCGTGTAACGGGTCGCCTGTCCCCGCACAAGCCACGGTCTGCTTTGCCAGATCGCAGACAGAGACGGCATGATGGAGCCCATGACACCTCGCATCGGTTGGCTGCTGGGCCTCGTGGTCGGCTGCAACGGCACCAAGCCGGCGCCTGAGCAGGTGGACTCAGCCACCCCTGACACAGCCGTCGTGCCTGTTCCCGAAGGCGCCTGGGTGCTTGACAATGTGCGGGTGGTGGACCCCCCATTCATTCACGAAGACGCCGCAGTGGTCATCGTTTCCGACGAGGTCCACGCCGTGCTCGACGCCGGGGGCCCCTGGGAGGAGGGCACCCGGGTGGACGACCTGTCCGGCCACACCGTGATGCCCGGCCTCATCGACGCCCATGTACACCTGTTCCTCGAAGGCACCCTCACGCCGGTCGGCGACCACCTCGCCGACAACCTGCGTGCCCAGCTCGCCTGGGGCGTTGTGGGAGTCGCCGACCTGGGCGCTCCCCCGGCCATCTTCGGCCTGCGGGACCGCATCGCGGCGGGTGAGCTCGTCGGCCCGCGCATCTGGGCGACCGGCCCCTTCGTTACAGTGCCCGGCAGCCACCCCTGCGAGCGCCTCAACGACCCCCTGCAGTGTCGGTTCATCGAGGAGACGGGCGACGCCGCGCGCATTGTCGAGGAGGAGCTGTCCGCTGCAGACGGCATCAAGGTCGCCGTCGCCGACGCAGCCTTCACGCCCTGGCCCACCCCCCGCATCGACAGCGCCGACCTCGTGGAGCTGGCCGAACAGGCCCACGCCCAGCACCAGCTCGTCGTTGCGCACACCGACACACCCCACGACGTCACCGACGCGCTGACCGCAGGGGTCGACCTCATCGCCCATCCCCCCTTCGACGCGCCGGGTGCCCCTGTGGCGGATGCCGCCATCACGTCCACGCTGGGGGCATTCTCGGGAACACCGGAAGTGGCCGACGGCAGCCTGCTCAGCGAGGACCTCCGTCACACGCCAGACGAGGTGGTGGCCCACTGGACGGCTGTCTCCGAGGCCCCTGCCGCCTGGCTGGGAACCCCCTGGCTGCGCGAAGCCGAGTCCTGGTCGGAGGCCGCGAATGACAACGTCGCCGAGGCCATCGCCGCCGGGGCGCCCGTGTTGGCCGGCACCGATGCGGGCTATCTGTTCGTGCCCCACGGCGTTGCCATCCACCGAGAACTCGAAGCACTCGTCGTTCTCGGCATGACCCCGCTTGAGGCCATCACCGCGGCCACCCAGCTACCCGCTCGCTTTTTCGGCTGGGACGACCTCGGCCAGGTGGCCCCCGGCTACCGCGCCGACCTCGTGGTGGTCGCGGGCCGGCCCGACGAGGACATCCGCGCCAGTCGCGCCATCGAGGTGGTGCTGCTCGGTGGTGAGGTGTTCGATCCCGAGGGCATCTTGAGGCAAGCCGCCGGAAGTGGCCCGACCTGCCTGGAGGCCGGCGACTGTCCCCCCGACCACGACTGCGACCTCCTCGCGCACACCTGCCAGCCCACCTGCGCAGAGGCCTGGGACCTGACCGCTTGTGACGCAGACTCCGCCTGCCTTCCTGCGGACCTCGGCGACAGCGAGGCCGTGTGCGTCGACCTTGAGGATTGCGACCTGCTCAACCAGGACTGTTCGCCCGAATGGTACGGCGAAAACTGCGTGCCGGTCGACCTCGACACCAACCGATGCTGGCCCGCAGGTCCCAAGCTGGCTGGGGAGAGCTGCTCGTGGGACGACCCGGGGGAGTTCTGCGCGCAGGGGCACTTCTGCAGCTGGGTCGACAACACCTGCTACACGCTGTGCGACATCGACGACCCCGCCGACTGTCCCTCGTGTACTTCGGTAGAGGTCGAGGGCACCCCCTGGTTCGCGATCTGCCTCGACTAACGAGAACCATCCAGCACGCAGCACTCTCGTCAGATGTTCGGGTCGAGCTCACCCGAACGCGCGGTCCGAATCGCCCGCCCGAGCGCCACCTGCTCCAAAGGGGCCTGCACCCGGGCCCAGGGCTCCCCGTCGCGCAACAGCATCATCGCCGGAAGGTGGAAGACCTCCCAGTCCTCCACGAGTCCCATGGCATGGGTGGCCTCGACGTCGGCCACCGCGAAGTCCCCCCCGCCCACCTGACCTGGCTGCAGGGTCTCCAGCAGCCGCCAGAGTCGCTTGCACGCGCCACATGAGGCCGTCCCCAAGACCACCAGCAGGTCACCCCCACGCCGCTCCGCTTCGACGAACAGGTCTCGGCCGTCCACCTCGAAGATGCTGCGTGCCAGGCTGTTCTCAGCCATCCTTGGGCATCTCCAGCTCCCCGCGTCGGTACCGGGCGATGCTCTGGGTGAGCTCAGCCCCCCCCAACACGATCATCGCGGAGTAGTACATCCACAGCAGCAGCATCACGAGCGAGCCCGATGCCCCATAGGCCGAGCCCGCGCTCGACCGGCCGAGGTACATCGCGATGCCATGCTTGCCGAGGCTGAACAGCACGCCGGTGATGAGGCCACCGAGCACCACGTTGGTCCAGGCTTCCTTGCGGGCAGGGACCATCCGGTAGACGGAGCCGAAGGCCACGGTGAGCACCAGCAGGTTGGTGACATCGTGGGCGAAGACCGCGAGTCCCGATGGGAAGGCGTAGTTCTCGGCGAGGTAGACCGCGAAGCCTTGCAGGGAGGCGCCCACGGCGACGCTGATGAGCACGAACACGCCGATGGACACCACAAGGGCGATGGACAGCAGCTTCTTCCAGACCGCGGCAACCACGCCCCGGGTGCCGGGCGGAGGTGACTCCCAGATGGTGTTGAGGGCGCCCTGGAACTGGTCGAAAGTGCGGGTGGCCGCCAAGGCCGTGGTGACGAGACCGATGATGGCAGTAAGGGCCTGAGCGCCCGGCTTGTCGGCATTCTCGACGAGCTGCAGGATGGTGGCCGCCTGCTCGGGACCGACCATCTGGTCGAGCCAGCCCGCAAGCTGCACCTGCACGCTGTCCTCGCCGAGGAACCAGCCGAACACGGCCGTGACCACCATCAGGGTGGGGGCAAGCGAGAACAACGTGTAGAAGGACAAAGACGCCGCCAGGCGCTCGGTGCCGTGGCGCGACCACCCAGCGGCCGCATCCTTGAAGACCGCAACGGCGGGCTGGAGGCGGGCGGGAATGCGGCTCATCGGGCCGGGTCGAAGCGGTGAACGACGACGCCACCCCGGAGCTTGGGCTCGAACCAGGTGGACTTCGGCGGCATCAGGCGGTCGGCGTCGGCCACATCGAAGAGCTGATCGAGGCCGGTGGGATGCAGGTGGAAGGCCACAGCCGCCTCACCGCTGTCCACCGCCACCTCGAGGGCACCCGCGCCCCGGATGCCGCCCACGAACCGGATGCGTTCGTTGGTGCGAGGGTTGTCAATGCCCAAGAGCGGTCCCAGCACGCGGTCCTGGAGGACCGCCACGTCGAGGCGCCCGACAGGGTCGTCTCCCGGAACAACGCCGTCACGGGGCTTCAGCGCAATCCAGCCCGCCTGACCGGCGAGGCGCATCGTGAACACACCCCGCCCGGCCGGCACAGCGTCTACCCCGTGCTCCAGCTCGAAGTGCTGCTGCACGGCCGCGAGGAAGGCATCTGCGGTGTGCCCGTTCAGGTCGCGCACCAGTCGGTTGTAGGCGAGCACCTGCAGCTCGGAGTCGGGGAACACTCCGGCGAGGAAGCCATCGGAGCCTCCTGCGCCCTGCCGGGCGGCGCTCACCCGGCTGGCGGCGGCGGAGCGGTGGTGACCATCGGCGATGTAGAGGGCGTCGAGCTGAGCGAAGGCCGCCACGACGGCGGCGATGTCGGCGGCATTGGTGACGGGCGTGAGGGCATGGGTGACGCCATCGGGCGTGGCCACGCTCCAGGCGGGGTCGAGCCGGCTGGCCAATTCGGCGAGAAGCCGCCGGCACGCAGGAACCTCGTCGTCGCGCCAGGCCAGGAACACGAGCCCGGTCTGCGCACCCAGGGCGGTGACATGGTCGACGCGGTCTTGTTCCTTCTTCGGACGGGTGAGCTCATGCTTCTTCACCGTGCCCGCGTCGTACTCGGCCACGCTTGCGAGCGACATCAGGCCGGTCTGGGTCTGTCCCCGCCAGGTCTGCCGGTACAGGTAGAAGCAGGGGGCGTCGTCCTGCACCAGACGGCCATCTTCGAGCATGCCCTCCAGCTCGGCACGGGCGCGCGCGTAGGCCTCGGGGCCGTGCTGGTCGACCGAGTCGGGGAGCAGGGCATCGGAGCGGGTGACGCGGAGGAAGCTGTCGGGCGCCTCTGCCAGCATCTGGCGGGCTTCGGCGCGGTTCATCACGTCGTAGGGGAGCGCGATGATGCGATCTGCCAGGGCGTCGGCGGGGCGCACACCGCGAAAGGGTCGGACGACGGCCATCTGGGGTCTCCTCGGGGCGGTCGCCATGTCGGGGCCGCGTTGCTTCAGGTCCCGCGCGACTAACCCGACACAGAACAGGCGTGGCCCCCGTTAGAAGGGCACCGAAAGGCAACGGGTCCAGCGGGATCCCAGCGGCGAGGACGAGGCATGGCGCAGTTCGGGGACTTCCTGGCACGGCTCGTGAGCGCCGGCGGCACGCGCGGACTGTCTGGCGACGCCGACCGCGTGCTGCCTGCAGAGCCTGTGTTCGCCTACTTCAACGACCGCTTGCGCAAGCATCACACCGCCGAAGACTTCGTGTCCGACCCCGGCCTGTTGTGGTCCACGCAGACCTTTCTCGCCCGAAAGGGGGGCCTCGAAGCCCACCTGCGGGCGGAGCGCGCCGACGGGGTGGCCGGCTTCTCCGACATGCTCGTCATCATCAACGCAGACGACCGGCGCCGCTCGCTCCGACAGCTCAGCGAGCCCTGGGCGGGGCAGGCCGCCTACCTGCTGGGCCAGCGATTCCGCACCTTCTGCGACGCCAACGACTTCCACCGACTGTTTCCCCAGCGTCCGATGGGCGTGCGCGTGGTGGAGGACGGCGGCCTCAGCATGGGGGGGGAGTCGCTGGGCCTGGCCCGCGGCGAATTCGTCACCGGGCTGCTGCCCAACTTCTACGGCGGGGCCCAGGCCACGTCCCGTCCCATCGTCGGCTTCCACCTCAACATCCCGGGCGCGTGGACCGGCTACCGCGAGGTCGGCCGGCTGTATTCCGACCAGGTCCTGTTCACCCTCGGCAGCCACTGGCTCGACAACTACCGCCACCCCCGCCTACAGCTCCCTGCGCTCTACCGGCTGCAGCAGTTCGCCGACGGCTCCTTCATCCACATCGTGAACCCGGAGGCGATGCCCGACCTGCAGATTGTGGAGCAGCAGAGCAACGGCGCCACGGTCATCACGCTGCAGCACGTCTCCGGGGTGGCCCTCGCACACATCGTTCTCGCCATGCTCGACGGCGACAGCAGCATCGGCGGCGGCACGGTCGGTCCATGGTCTGCTCCTCCCTCCGACGACGACATCGACCTGCCCGTCGAGGAAGACTCCACGAGCAGCATCGCGCCTGCGGTGCCCGATGCGTTCGGCCAGAGCCGCACCGTGGTGCCCGCTGAGGTCGACGCCAAGCTGCTCACACTCCGGGAGCGCGGAGTGCTGCTACAGCGGGTGCACTTCGCCCGCTTCATGACCGGCTACGACGTCTTTGTGGGCCCTGCTGGCGAGGTCGGCACCGCTCTGGAGGCTCCGTCTGCCACCCTCCAGGTCCGCAAGCGCCGGGTCTCCGTGGTGGCCCATGTGCCAGGCGTCACCCTCGACGGCGGTCCCCTCCCCCCCGGCCGTCCCATCGTGCTGCAAGGTGAGCAGCGCCTCGCCGTCGAAGGCACCGAGCTGCACCTGCGCGATTTGTCCAACGTCGACCTGCCCCACTGGCCCTACCTGCTGGAGATTCGTCGGCCGGGCGGCTCCTCCCACCTCGTCTTCGGTCGCACCCACCGCTTCGGACGCGACCCCCGCTGCTCCGTCCGCCTCCCAGACGAGCCCCACAACGGCAACATCGTGTGGCGACCAGAGGTGCAGAACAGTCGGGTCATCCGCAGCCGCAACGGCGAGATTCCCAAGAGCCGCTTCTACATCGACTCCATCATGGTGGCTTCCGAGCATGCCGAGCTCGACCTCGACGGGGAGCCGCGGCTGCGGGGCCGGGCGCGCGACTGCTACAGCTATGTGCGCCGGGGCGACGAGATCCTGGCCATCTCCCCCACCCGCCGGCCGGCCGGTCGTCGCGAGCTCGGGCTGCAGCCCCGAGACGAGCTGCTCATCGGCAACAGCGTCTTTCAGGTGGGATGGGCGCACGACCACCTGAGCATCGAGCCGCTCACCGCCGAGGTGTTGGCCGCCGCCGTCGACGAGCTGGTCACCGAAGACCGGCCTCCCATGCCGAATGTGGCCCGCACACCCGCCTTGTCCGATGCGCCCGCTGCCGGTGGACTGGGAGAGCGCGGTCCTGCACCGCCCCGCTTTGCACCGCCCAGCCCGCCGACGGCCGACTCGCTGCTGGAGGAGGACGTTCCCCCCGTCCAGGCGGCCCCTCCGATGATGGCACTCTCAGAGCCCCCCGCCGAACCTCCTCCGAGGCGGGGCCCGCCGCCCCGTCGGGTGGGTCCCCCCATGGTCGTCAGCGAGACCGACGGCCCGCCGCCGCTGGTGGGTCCCCCCATGATTCCCGGCGACACCGCAGACGTGCAGCCCGTCATCGGTCCCCCCATGATTCCCGGCGACACCGCGGATGTGCAGCCCGTCGTCGGTCCCCCCATGATTCCCGGCGACACCGCAGCTGTGCAGCCTGTGGACCCTCCGTCGATGCTCGATGAGGCCACCACCACACCGCCCGCCGCGCCGCCGCCCCCGGTCGAGGTCACCTCCGAGCTCACCGACGTCGTGGCACGTCCCCCCGAGATCCCGCTGGAGGCACCGCCGCCCGCCGCGGCGGACTCCATCGAAGATGCCCCAGCACTCGTCATTCCCGAGTCTGCACCCACCGTGCAGGCCCACGACGACTTCGCCACGGCGCGCCCCGAGTCCCTGCCGCCTGAGCCGGCCTTCATCCACAAGTCCCCGCCCCCGGTCCGCCTCAGACCGCCGCCGCCCCCGAAGCCAGCGCCTGTGGCCTCCCAGGCACCGGCACCCGACGACCTCACCGAGGCCGCTCCCCACGATGTCGTGGTGGTCGATGAAGAAGCCTGGCAGCTCGAGCTGGGACGCCCTGCGCGGCTGGTCACCACGGGGTGGATGGTCGCAGGCAAGGTCACGGTGGGCAATCACACGGGCTGTGAGGTCGTCCTTCCCGAGAACCGGGTGGAGCCCGACCAATCCTTCGCACCCGTGGAGCTCGCCCGCATCAAGGTGCGGGGCAACCGTGGCCATGTCCGCACCACAGGGGCCGCGGGCGCCGAGCTCACCCAGGACGGCCAGCCCACCCAGGAGGCCACCGACCTGTCCACCGCTCGCCTCGAGGTCGTCCGCTGCGACGCAGATGGCGACGAGGACTTCCGCATCGTCCTGACGCTCGTGGTCGACAACGGCCTGCCCGACCCCCGCGCCCGGCGCCTTGCCATCGACCGCAGCGACCCGATGGTGGCCGGTCTGTTCACCCTCGGCCTGCCCCTGCGCACCGCCCGAAGGGTTCGGCTGGGCCCCGTCGTGGCCAACGCCACCTGGACGGGCGAGGCCGTGGTCCTGTCCGACTACCTGTCGACCTACCAGAAGGCCGACGGCAGCTTCCATCCGCTGTTCACCCGCCATGGCGCAGAGCGATTCATCACCGCGCCGGAAGATGGCGGCGACATCCAGCTGAATGTTGGCGACGTCATCCTCGCGGGAGGCACCTGGATCGAGGTGGCGGCCCACCGATAGCTTCTCGAGAAGCCGCCAGCACGCCTACTCTTCGACGTATCCAAGCTGCTGCAGCTGCTCCAGCATCTCGTCCTTCGGGCCCTCCACCGAGCGCCCGTCGCCCTCGGGAGGCCGAGCGGTGGACCGGTAGGTCTTCAAGATGGCCTCCAGCCGCTGGTGCTCGGCGTCGCCAGCCACAGTCTTCGACTCCCCACCCGGGCCCTGAATGTCGTAGTAGAAGTATTTCCCGCCGTTGGCGCCCCAGAACAACACGTTGTGGGTGAGCGAGCGGACAGCGGTGTTCTCCTTCGGGGCCACGCCGCGGTCGGAGATGCTGGTGGTGCCGGCGACAGCGCCTGGACCGAACAGGGGCTCCCCCTCCCAGCGCCACTCGGGGGCGATGTCGACGCCCAGGTAGTTGGCGATGGTGGGGGGCACATCGACCATCTCCGCGACCGCCGTCTTCTCCCGCTTGCCCTTGGGCACGCCGGGGCCGGCAAACAGCAGCGGCACATGGAGCAGAGGCTCGGTGAGGGCGTGGCCGTGTCCCCAGGTCTCCTTGCCGTTGTGCAGCTCGCCCAGCGCTTCACCATGGTCGCTGGTGACGACGACGAGCGTCTTGCCCTGCAGGCCCTTGGCCTTGAGGTGCCCCATCAGGCGCGACAGCTCGTCGTCGGCCTGGCTGAGCGCATCTGCATACAGCTCACGCCAGTAGCTGCGGAGCGTGTCGTCCATCGGGAACTGCCCGCGGTTCACCTTGCCGTAGATCTGGTCGACGGCCTGCTGGAGGCTGGGGTCGAAGCTGCCGGGACGCCGGTCTTCGAAGCCCGCGCGACGGGGGTTGGGGTGGTGGGGGCCCATCAGGTGGACGTACATGAAGAAAGGGTCGCTGCCAGCCGCGTAGGTGTCGAGCTGCGCCACGGCCAGGTCGACCACCTTGCTGTCATTGCCCTTGTTCCAGCTCTCGAAGCCCTGGCCCACGTCCATGTCGAAGCGCACATCGCCCGCGATGATGAGGTTTGCGGTGGCTCCCCAGGTCTTCCAGCCCGCGCCTTGGAGGGCCTCGGCCAGAGTGTGATTCTCCTTCGACAGCGGATGGAAGGCGTTCTTCCGGTTGAACATGTCGAAGTCCATGCCGGTGTTGAGCCGGTGGCGCCCCGACATGTAGGAGCTCACGCTGATGAGGGTGGACGGCGCCTGGGTGTAGCCGTGCTCGAACAGCAGGCCCCGGGCGGCGAGGCCGTCGAGCGTGGGGGTACGGGCCGTTTCATTGCCGTATGCACCGATGTAGTCGGCCCGCGTGGTGTCCACGACGATCCAGAGCACGTTGCAGTCACCGCACACGCCCTTGGCCTCGGCAGTGGTTGCGTGGAGGGACAGCCCCATCAGCGTCAGTCCAATCGGCATCCACCCATGACGTCGCATCATCTTCGCGCTCCTCGGCCAGCCTGCTTCTCACGATTCAGCGTCCTGCGGCTATCCGCACACCCGCCCGGCGACCAACCGAGCCCGTCCCGCGGTTGTCCACGCGCCGCATCTCGGTGTTAGTCGTCACCATGGATGAACGCTTCCGAGTCGGCGTGCACTGCTCACGCGGCATCGGCCCCCACCGCGGCGGGCGCAGCAAGAACGAGGACAACTTCCTCGTCGCCACCCGTGGTCGGGCCCGCTTCATGGAGGGCGGCATCGAGCGGGAGGTGCGCACCGAAGGCGGGGCGGGCCTGATGCTCGTGGTGGCCGACGGAATGGGCGGCCACGACCACGGCGCGATGGCCAGTGGTGCCGCGGTGCAGGCCATGCTGCGGCTGTTCCAGCGGGGGCGTCCCCGAGACACCGGCGCCACCCTCACCCGCTTCGTCCGCGCCGCCCACACCCGTCTGCGAGACCGCGCAGCATCGGCCGGCGCCACCAACATGGGCACCACCCTCACGGTCCTCTGGATCATCGACAACGACGCGTGGTGGGTGCATGTCGGCGACAGTCGGCTCTATCACCTTCGCCAGGGTGGCTTGTCACAGCTCAGCCGCGACCACATCCGCGCCGAGTTCGCGCGGCGCGATGGCCGACCCCAGCCCCCGCGCCCCCGCGCCCTGAGCCAGAACTTCATGTACGGCTCCCGCGGGCTGGGCGACGACGACGGCATCCGCATCGACGAGGGCGTCGACACCGGGCATGTGCGCCTTCAGGCCCACGACCGCTTCCTCATCTGCTCCGACGGCATCTCCGGTTGCCTCAGCCACGACCGACTCGCCGACATGCTGCTGCCACGCGGCGAAGTGCCCCCGAGCGAAGCGGCCCAGGTGCTTGCCCGGGCCGCCATGGAGTCGGGCAGCGACGACAACGTCACCGCCCTCGTGCTTCAGGTGGAGCGCCTGCTCGCTCTCGACGACCACGCCGGCTGGCGGTTGTTCGAGGAGCCCCCCACCGAGCCTCGCCTGCACCGTCGACGCGACCGCAAGGGCTGATTGAGCCTCACCAAGAAGACCCAGCACGCACCATTGTCAGCGATTCACTCGCAGGTGGACAGCGACACGCAGTCGTTCCAGCCCTCGGTGTTGATCTCGCCGGTCTCGTCGCTGCACTCGGTGTTTTCCTCGAGGCACACGAAGTACTCGCTGATGTCGCACTTCGAGTCTTCGAAGATCTCGCAGCCGCCCTGGAGCAGGCCCGCAAAGTCGGTGTCGACGCAGTCGGAGTTCTCGAAAGTGGCATCCATGTTGGCGACCCAGTCGTCACAGGCGGCCACGTTGCGCTTGCCGTAGTTGCAGCCCACGAGGCCCAGACCGAGCAGTCCAGTGGCCACGACCCGCCGTGCAAGAGCGCTGAACGCCGTGTTGGTGTGCATCCTGTCCTCCACGTCGGGGGCTCGCCCGACCTCATGCTCCGCTCTGGAGCCGCGGCAACGTAGCACGCCCATCGTCCGCCGGCGGGACTGCGCCACGCATGCAAGCCGACCCTCAGGCCATCGTTGTCAGTCCGCGCAGCCCGCGGCCACCTGGCACTTGTCCCAACCCGACAGGTCGAAGGTGCTCGTCTCGGCGTCGCACTCGGTGTTCTGCTCGAGGCAGTAGAAGTAGGGCGACACGTCGCACTTCTCCTCGCCGTAGATCTGACAGTCGAACTCCTCTCGGTAGTCGGTCTCGCCACACACCATGCCCTCGAGCCAGCTCTCGCAGGCCGCAACGCTGGTCTCACCCTTTTCGTTGCCACAGCCGGCGAATGCCAGCAGCATCCCCGCCCACATGCACAGGGCCGCGGGGGTTCCGGCGACTCGATCCATCTCGACCTCACGGCACCGATTTCGAATTGGAATCCTACAGCAGCCGGCTGTCAGCTGCATGGCTTGCACCAGAGGACTCTCTGGGGGGCTGCCGGCAAGCCGGCACCGGGTGCTCCGCCGGGTCGCGGCCGAGAACCCCACGGGCCACCGGCTGCGCCGCTGTCCCCTGGGGGCCGCTCCGTTCCCCATCGGGGAACCGGCCGCTGGCCGCCTGCTCCGCCCCCTGCCCCACCCCCTCCCCAGACTCACCCGGGCGCCGAAAAGGACAAACGAGTGTGTACCAGTGATGATACACCAGTTCAGGTCAGCCAGTCCGGGTGCAACGGACAGCCGGCCACATCAGCCAACACAGGGGAGGACGTCATGGCGCCACGACAATCCGCATCCACCGGCACATCCACAAGAGACCGGTCCGAAGCTCCCGTGCTTCTGCTCATCGAAGACGAGGAGATGTGCCAGCGCGCCATCCGCCGAATCCTGACCCGTCAAGGCTACCAGGTGGATGTCGCCGGCACCGCCAACACCGCCCTCGGGATGATCGAGGAGGTCGACTACGACGCTGTAGTGGTCGACTTCCACCTGCCCGACCTGCTGGGTCCCGAGCTGGTGGAGCTCGCCAGACTGCGCCGACCGTCGACCCCCTTCCTCGCCATCTCGGGCCAGGGGTCCTGCGCGCTCGCCCGACAGATCCTCGCCGCTGGCGCCCGTGACTACTTCGACAAGCTGCACCTGTCCGATGGCCGCTTCCATGCGGTGCTCGCCGAGGTGGTGTCCACCCCCCGGGCATCCGATGCCCCACCACCGCCTCCAGCCGACCCCTTCCGGGGCCTCCTCGGACAGAGCGGCGCGATGGCCGCGCTGAAGTTGTCCATCCGAAAGATCGCGCCCCACCTGCACCACGACGTGCTCGTGCTTGGCCCCACCGTCTCGGGCAAGGAGCGCGTGGCCGAGGCGCTGCACCGGGCCTCCGGCGTGGAAGGCCCCTTCATCGCCCGAAGCCTGGCCGACATCCCACCCGCGCTGTTTGCGAGCGCGTTGTGTGGCCACCGCCGCGGCACCTTCACCGACGCCCACCGCGACCGCCCCGGGCTGCTCGAGCTGACCGGCGGGGGAACCCTCTTTCTCGACGAGATCGGCACTCTGGGCGCCGAACAACAGGCCGCCCTGCTCCGGGTGCTCGAGACGCGCGAGTACTGGACCCTCGGGGACCGCAACGCCCGTCGATTCGAGGGACGCTTCGTGTTCGCCACCCACGAAGACCTCGACCGCCGGGCCGCCGAAGGCACCTTCCGCCGCGACCTGCTGTGGCGCATCAACACCTGGCCCGTGGTGGTGCCTGGCCTCGACCGCCGCCTGTCCGACGTTCCCCACCTCGTGTACGCCTTCCTCGACGAGGCCAATGCCCGCAGCCAGACCCCCATCACCGGAGTGACGCCTTCCGTCCTCCGGGTGCTCCAGGCGCACGACTGGCGAGACAACCATGTGCGACAGCTTCGAAATGCCGTCCACCACGCCGTGATCAATGCGAGCTTCGAGGCGGGCCTGGGGCAGGACCCAGAGCCCATCGAGCTGCAGGTCCACCACCTCCCGGACCACCTCCAGCGCGTGGCCTCAGCGGCACAGCCTGCCCCGGTCCGCGGGCTCGAGGGGGACACGCCCGTCTTTCCCGAGTCGCTGCTCCACCTGCCCCGCAGCGACGCGAAGAAGGCCGCCCTGGACGCCTTCGACCGCTGGTATCTGTCCCGAAAGCTCGAAGCGGCCGACTACTGCATTCAACACGCCGCAAGTGCCTCGGGGATGCAGCGTCCCAACTTCCGGCGCGCGATGTCCAAGGTGGGGGTGGATGTGCCCGAGCGACGGGGCCAGGCCGGCGGATGAGCGGAACCCTGGCGCTGCGCCTGTGTCAGGCCTCCACCCGGCGTGGACGGGGTCGACCGCCCCGCGTTCGTGGCAGGAAGGTCGAGCAGCCTGCGATGGGCCCGCCGCATCGGCCTGGCATCGCGCTACCTGCCTTGCACCGCCCACCCGACGCGACCTCACCGCGGAGCCCGAGTGAACCTCAGCGCCATTCCCATCTTCCGCTTCCGGGGCATCCCCGTGCAGCTGCACTGGAGCTGGATTGTGGTGGGAGTCATCGAGGTGATGTGGCGCTCGGACACCTACGGCCACTGGGCGTGGAATGTCGCCGAGTACCTCATGCTGTTCGGCATCGTGCTGCTCCATGAGTTCGGCCACGCCCTCGCCTGCCGACAGGTAGGGGGCTCGGTGGACCGCATCCTGCTGTGGCCTCTCGGCGGCGTCGCTCAGGTGCGTCCCCCCCAGCGCCCGGGGGCGCAGCTCTGGAGCATCGTGGCGGGACCCCTGGTGAACCTGGTGTTGGTGGTGCCCGCTTACGCCATCTGGGCGCTGCTGCCCGAGGCCCTGCTGTCCGAAGACGTCACCCACGCACTCACCACCTTCGTCGTGATCAACGTCGCACTCTTCGTCTTCAACATGCTGCCGATCTACCCGCTCGACGGCGGGCAGACGCTCCGGTCGCTGCTGTGGTTCGTCATCGGACGGGAGCGAAGCCTGTTGGTGGCGGCCGGAATCGGTCTGGTGGCGTCGCTGGGTGCAGGTGCGGCGGCGGCCCTGTGGCTGCAGGACCCTTGGCTGGTCGCCATTGGCGCCTTCGCCGCCTGGAGGAGCTGGGTGGGCATCCGGACCGCGCGCGCCCACCTCACCCTCGCGGCGCGTCCTCCGCATCCGGCCGCGCGTTGTCCGAGCTGCGGAGAGTCGCCGCCCACCGGTCCCATCATCCGCTGTCCCGATGGCCACCTGTTCGCGCCCTACGACACCCATCCACCTGGCCAGTGTCCCGAGTGCGCGCACTCTGTCGACAAGGTCCCCTGCATCTACTGCTTTGCGCCCCACAGCCCGACCGAAGCGGTCCCCCCGCCGGTTCCCCTTGCCCCATCACCCTTCGAAGATGGCCTCGTAGTGAGAATTCAGGACGAGCACACAACCTGACCCCGCGGACTCCCCGGAAGCGTGCGCAGGTCAGTAGGGGTGCGACAGCACCACGGCGTGGGTGGGGCCCTCGGCATTCCAGATGAGCTCGTAGCGCACGACCTCCCCATCGAAGGCCACGCCAGCATGGGCCCGGAATTCGTCGCTGACCTCGGCGAGGGGGCTGTCGGCAGACTGCGGTGCCCGACCCTGGCCCAGGAACCAATCGAGCGCCACACCGCCGACCCAGCCCGAGCCGTTCTTCAACAGGCTGATGTCCGCGGCGGGTCCGCCTGCAAGGATGCCGTCGAGGTGGGGCCGAAAGTCGTATCTGTGCCGGCTCGTGCCGATGTCGCCGCCGAGGCGGAGGTGGAACAGGCCCGCCCCCACCACGATGCGTTGGGTCATCCGGAGGCTGCGGCCCCGCGCGGCACCGTCATAGCCCTGGTACATCACGAGCATGTTGGCGCCGACATCGGCCCTTGAGCGCACCGACGACCACCGCTGCCACAGGTTCATGCCCAGACCGACGGTGAAGGCTCCCCCCGGGCCGTCTCCAAACCAGGCCCCGCCGATGGCCGGCATGAACTGCATGTCGGTGCGGGCGTCGTAGTCGAGCTCGGCCGCCTCGTCATAGAAGGGGTCCTCGCCGGGCTGCAGCCAGGATGGCACAGGCGTGTCATCGGCGTCGGCATCGGCATCATGGCCACCGAGTGTCGAGTTGTCTGCCAGCGCAGGTGGCGCCAGCGCCAAGGCGAAGGCCACCGCACCGAGTCTCCCCCAAGCCTGCATCAGGTGCTCCTCTGCTGCCCGTACGTCTCAGAACCGAAAGTACACGAAGTCTCGCCCACCGTCGCCGGCGTAGAGCGCCACCAAAGACAGCGCAAGGGCCCAGAACAGTCCCCTGACCCATGGCCCGGCGGACGCCTCCCGCCGCATCACCGCACCGCCCAGCGCCAGAAGGCCCGCACCCACAAGCGCGACGCCGAGCATGGACGACGCCACTGCAAGGTCCTCGGGGGTGCCGGACCAGGGCGCCGCCGACAGCACCGCTCCCGCCCGCGCGATGTCGGGCTCCCGGAACAGCAGCATGCCCACCGCCACCACGCTGAAGGTCAGCAGGGTCCCCAGCACACGGCCTTTCTTGCGCAGCCCCACCGGCACCCACCCCGAACCCAGCCGCCAGAGGACCCAGACCACCGCGAACCACAGTCCCCAGACCGCGAAGTTCCAGGCCGCCCCATGCCAGAGGCCGGCGAGCACCAGGGACAGGGTGGCCGCGACAACAGCGCGTGCTGACCCTTTCTTGCTGCCGCCCAGCGGAATGTAGACATAGTCGTGCATCCACCGCGAAAACGTCATGTGCCAGCGCCGCCAGAACTCCGAGGGGGACGCGGCCAGGAAGGGACGGTCGAAGTTGGCGGACAGTCGAATGCCAAGCAGTCGTCCGCTGCCGCGGGCGAGGTCGGTGTAGCCGGAGAAGTCGCCGAAGATCTGCACCATGAAGCCAAGAACAGCTGCCCAGACCACCACGGGAGCCGCCTGCTCGTCCCCGAAAGCGGCGTCGACCCACAGCGCCATGCTGTCCGCCACCACGAGCTTCTGCACGAGCCCCCACAGCAGCAGCCCCACGCCCGCCTCCACGTCCCGCAGGGTGGCTGAGCGCCGCTTCTCGAGCTGGGGCAGCAGGTCCCCCGCCCGCTCGATCGGACCCGCCACAAGCTGGGGAAAGGCGGCGACGTGGGCCCCCACATCCACGAGACTGTCGCGTGCTCGCAGCTTTCCGCGGGCCACATCCAGCGTATAGGCCATTGACTGGAAGGTGAAGAAGCTCACCCCCGGGGGGAGCGGGATGTCGGGACGCCAGGCGAAGGCGGGAAGACCGGCCTGCCCCAACAGCCGGGCCACCGAGTCCACGATGAGGTCGAGGTACTTGAAGACCCCGAGAATGCCCAGGTTGACCGCCAGGCTGACGTGCAGCGCCCGTCGACGTCCCGCTTGCACTGCGCGCGCCGCCCACCAGTCCACCACCACGCTGGCGACCAGCAGCAGCACCAACGCCGGATGGCCCCAGCCGTAGAACAGCAGCGAAGCACCCAGCAGCAGGGCATTCTGGGAGCGGGCACCCGGCATGGCCCGGGTCAACGCCACCACTGCAAGCAGGAACAGAAAGTACCGGCTGTCGACGAAGGACACGGGCCCTCCCGGCGTGGTGGGGAGCCCGCGCGGTCAGATCTCGAAGCGGTCCGCGAGGCGACCACAGCGCCAGACCCGGAAGCGGTTGTCCTCCCAGGCGATGGACACGTCGTCGAAGCTCTCCTCGAGCATCGGCTGGACCGGCACCTGCCGCTGCACCACCAGCCAGAGTGCCCCCTTGGGAAGCAGCCGTGCTGGGGCTCCTTCGACCAGTCGGGTGAGGACGGTGTAGTCGCGCCCCTTGCCGGTGTGGATGGGCGGGTTGGACACGATGGCGTCGTAGCGGCGGTAGGAGGGCAGGCGGCCCCAGGAGTCACCGTTGAGCACGAGGGCGCCCGGCACGTTCTCCCGGGCGGCGGCCACCGCGACGGCGTCGGCGTCGATGAGCTGGAAGCTGGCATCGGGGTGGCGACGGGCCAGCACCATGCTCAACATACCTGCCCCGCTCGCGAAGTCGAGCACCCTGGCGTTGTCGGGCAGCTCTCCGATGGTACGCAGCAGCGCCGCCGAGCCAGGGTCGAGGGTGCCCTTGGCGAAGACGCCCGGGTAGACGATGTAGTCGAAGGTCTCCCCGTCGAGTTCCACGGTCTCGGTGCGCTTGTGGGCCGCCAGGCTGCCCTTGAGTCCTTCCGGGTTCTCGGGACGGATGCCCTGGAACACCCGGCAGTGCCGTCGGGTGTCGATGGTCTGGACGTCGGTGAACAGCGGCTTCATCCGCTTGCCCGCCGGACGAATGCCCTCGTCGTTGGCGCCATACACAAAGACCGGCGCCCCTGGCACAACCGCGGAGGCGACGGCATCGAGGCTCAGGCTCAGGGCTTCCTTGCCCTTCGGAAGCCGCACGATGGCGGCACCGCAACCCGTCGCATCGGGCCAGGCCGAGGCCTCGGTGCTACGGGTGGCCATGCGGCGCCAGGCCTTGACCGTGTGGCCCCGGCGCTGGAGGGCATCCTCGACCTCGCCCAGGGCATCGTCGACCACGAGGACATCACAGCCGTCGGGAAGCTCCGGCAGCGCGTGGAGCACGGCGTCGGATGCGTTGCGGTCCCGGTCGTCGGGACGGTTGGTGAGGCGGGCATGTGCACGCGCCATGGGAACCCTCCGTCCACCACCCTCCGGGCGGCGGCCAGCTGCCTTAGCGCGTTCGGTCGAGCGTCGGCACGGAGCGGTGGGATAGGCTGCGGTCTTCCGTCCCCCAGGCTTGGAGCCCAAGATGCGGAACTTCGGCGCACTCGTCCTCGGCCTGCTCGTCGGCATGGTCCTCAACATGGTCGTCATCGGCATCAGCATGACGCTGCACCCGCTCCCCACCGGCGTCGACATGAACGACACCGTGGCGATGGGCGAGTACATCTCCAACCTGCCGCCCCTCGCCTACCTCCTCGCGCTCATCGCCCACAACCTGCAGGCCTTCGTGGGTGGCTGGGTCGCCGCCCGCCTGTGCAAGGACCGCCCCATGGCGTGGGCCGGCGCCATCGGTGCCCTCACGATGCTCGGCTCGGCCTACAACATGTCGCTCTACGGCGGACCGAGCTGGATGATGCTCGACATCCCGCTCAACCTCGGCCTCGGACTTGCTGCCGGCTGGCTGGAGACCCAGCGCAGGGCCCGCCTGCCCGCTGCATCCCCCGCGGTCACCGCACCGGTGGTGGAGCCCACCCAGCCCGACCCCCACACCGTGGCGGCCAACGACCCCCACATCGACGAGGTGTAGGCATCGACGTGGTGAAGGCATCGACGAGGTGAAGGCGTCGACGAGGTGTGGGCCTGCTCAGCCCGTGTAGCCCGGGCCCGACCGTCCGAAGGCACCCATGTCGAAGACCATCACTGGCACGGTGTCTCCGGCCAGTCGGCCCCGCTCGTCGGGCCCGAGCAGCGCCAGTCCCTGGGCGTTGGAGAGGCCGGACATGACGTGGCTGCCCTGCAGTCCTGCGCTGGCGGCCTGAAGACGTCCTTCGGCAGAATACGACAGGCTCACCCGCTGGAAGTCGCTCCGGCCGGGCTTCTTGCGCAGGTCGGTGGTGAGTGTGGCAGGCCAGACCGGAAGGTGGGGGGTGGAGTCTCCGAGGGAGGACCGCAGCACCGGGCGCACGAACACCAGGAAGTTCACGAAACAGGACACGGGATTGCCCGGCAGCCCGAAGGTGGGGACCCCCCCGATGACCCCGTAGGCGAGGGGCTTGCCGGGCTTGATGCGGACCTTCCAGAAGGTCATCTCGGCCCCCTGCTCCGCCATGGCCTCGCGCACGACATCGAAGTCGCCCACGCTCACGCCGCCGGTGGTGAGGATGAGGTCGGCCTCGAGGGCACGAGAAAAGGCCGCACGCATGCCGTCCATCGTGTCAGGCGCGATGCCGCAATCGACCGGGATGCCCCCAGCACGCGTCACAAGCGCCGACAGAGACGCCGTGTTCGAGCTGTAGATCTGCCCCGGTTCGAGGGGACGTCCGGCCGGCACCACCTCGTCTCCTGTCGACACGATCGCGACGCGGGGCCTCCGGGCGACCACCACCTCTGCTGCGCCGACGGCGTTGAGCAGCCCCAGCATCGCGGGCGTGAGGCTCTGGCCGGCCTTCAGCAGCACGTCGCCCGTCTGGACGTCTTCGCCGGCCCGTCGGATGTGGTCTCCGGGGCGCGGCACCCGGCGAAGACGGACGCTGTCGGTGCCGAGGTCGGTCTCCTCCTGCATCACCACGGCCACGGCTCCCTCGGGGACAGGCGCACCAGTGAAGATGCGCGCAGCCTCCCCGGGACCCAGCCGGCGCTGGGGTGAGTGGCCCGCAGGAATGACCTCCACCACGGGCAAGGGGCCCGCTACGAACTCGGCCTCCGAGGGGGACCCGCAGCAGTCGGGAGACCCCGCAGATGGTGCTTCGGGCAGGGGGCCCACGGCGTAGCCATCCATGGCGCTGTTGTCCCAGGGGGGCAGATGGACGCGTGCGTGGACATCCTCGGCGAGCACCCTACCGAGCGCATCGTCGACGGCCACGGTCTCGGGGTGGACCGGCAGGGTGTGGGCGAGGCAGCGGGACAGGGCATCGCGGATGCTGAGCACGAGGTCTCCAAGAGGACGGAGCGGGGGATGCGCGTCGGGCTGATTGCCGGACCGCGAAGCCGCGAAGATGCGGCAAAGCCACGAAAACGGGGCGTGCGACGGCGCTCTGCCACGTCGCAAGTCACGGCAGCCTGCTGTCGGTGCAAGCCTGTGCGCAACTGGCTGCTAGCGCAAGGACGCGCGCCGCACCACAGCGCTGGGACAGCCAGGACGCACGAGGTATTGGCCTGACCCGTCCGTCCCCCAGGAGACCCGATGCCGCCCGTCGTCACCGACGTCGATGTGCTGGACGCCGCGCTGTCCTGGGCCGCGGACGGTCATGAGGTGGTGCTCGCCACCGTGGTGGAGACCTGGGGCTCGGCACCCCGTCGCGTGGGCAGCCACCTTGCGGTGCGCAGAGACCAGCGCTTCGTCGGCTCGGTGTCCGGGGGCTGCGTGGAAGGGGCGGTCGTGCGGGAAGCCATGGGGGTGCTGGCCAGCGGCACGGCCACCACGGTCTCCTACGGTGTCGCCGACGAAGACGCCTGGGAGGTGGGCCTGGCCTGTGGCGGTCGCATCACGGTCTTGCTCAACCCCCTCGGAACCGCCGAGTGCGCAGCCCTGGCCCAGTGCGTCGAAGCAGTGCGACAACGCGCGGTGGTGGGCCTGTGGATGCCCTTGTCCGGTGGCATCTCGTGTGTCGACCCCCAGGGGCCAGCCGCGGACATGCTCGCCGAAGCGGTGCGGAGGGAGCGCAGCAGTGTGGTCGATCACGCTGGCAACGCCGTCTTCTTGCGCCCGATGCCCCCTCCGGTGCGGGTGCTTGTGGTGGGGGCGGTCCACATCTCGGCTGCGCTGGTTCCAATGCTGGAGCTGCTGGGGCACCAGGTGGTGGTGGTCGACCCCCGGCGCGGGTTCGGGCCCCCGGGCGGAGGCGGCGCGGTGGAGGTGGTGCGCGACTATCCAGACGAGGTCTTCCCCTCCCTGGGCCTCGACACCCGCACAGCCGTGGTCGCCCTCACCCACGACCCCAAGATCGATGACCCGGCGCTCGAGGCGGCCCTCGCCAGTCCGGCCCTCTATGTGGGGGCGCTCGGCAGCCGAAAGACCCACGCCAGGCGCCTGGAAAGGCTGGCGGACAATGGCTTGGCGCCCGACGTTCTCGCCCGCATTCACGGTCCCATCGGACTCGATATCGGGGCTGCCACCCCCGCGGAGATCGCAGTCAGCATCGTGGCCGAGCTCACCGCGGCCGTGCGAGGTCGCGCCTGATGTGGTTCGGGGAGATCGCCGTCACAGAGTGCGGTGAAGGCTGCGTGCTGGCACATTCTCATCGAGTGAACGAGGGGCGCATCGCCAAGGGGACCCGGCTCACACAGGCCCACCTCGACCAGCTCACCCACGCGGGCGTCCACCGCATCTGGGTGGCCAGGCTCGATGGGCAGGACGTCGATGAGGACGAAGCCGCCGACCGGCTCGCCCGTGCGGCTGCCGGCCCCGGCCTGTCGCTGAGCCGCGCGCTGACGGGACGGTGCAACCTGCACGCTGACGTGCGGGGCCTCGTGGAAGTCGATCCCGTGCGCCTCCAGGCCCTCAACCGCTCGGACTGGCGGCTCACTCTGGCGACGGTCGCCCGACACGCCCTGGTGGAGCCCGGCGACCCCGTGGCCACAGTGAAGGTGATTCCGTTCGCCGTCGACGAGGCCACCTTGCTGGCAGCTGAAGCGCAGGCCGCCAACTCGGGCGCCCTGGTCCGGATCGCACGCCTGCGGCCCCACTCCGGTGCTCTGGTGCTGTCTCGGCTCGACAGGGACAGGCCTCGCCTGGAGGAGCGCACCATCTCGGCACAGAAGGCCAGGCTCGGTGCCCTTGGCAGCACGGTGGACCGCATCGAGCGCTGCGCACACACCACCGAGGACGTGGCAGGCGCCCTGTCCAGGTGCATCGCTGCCGGACACGACCCTGTGTTGTTCATCGGCGCCTCGGCCGTGGTGGACCCGGCGGACGTCTTTCCCGCCGCAGTGCGCGCGGCAGGCGGCCAGGTCGCGCACATCGGCATGCCGGTCGACCCCGGCAACCTGCTCGTGGTGGCCTCCATCGATGGGGCGGGCGTCTTTGGTGTGCCCGGGTGTGCCCGCACCGCCCGCCCCTCGGGCTTCGACCGGGTCCTCCGCGCCCACCTTGCCGGGGTCGCGCTCGGCCCATCCGACATCATGGACCTCGGCCACGGTGGACTGCTGCCCGCAGCGGTGGGTCCAGCACCCCGGCCCCCCTCCCCCATCGACATCCGGGGCGTGGCGGCCATCGTGCTGGCTGCAGGCCGAGGCACCCGCATGGGCGGGCGCCACAAGGTGCTTCGGTCCCTCTCGCCTGGGGGTCCCCCCCTGGTGCGACAGGTGGTCGACCGCCTCCAACAAGCTGGCGTGGCCCCCATCGTGGTGGTCACCGGGCATGGCGCGGCGGGGGTGCGGGCGGCGTTGGCGGGGTCCCGGGCGCGCGTCGCCCACAACCCACACTTCGCAGACGGACTCGGGAGCTCCTTGGCAGCAGGCGCCGGCTCCATCGATGATGTAGGCGCAGCACTCGTCGTTCTCGCCGACATGCCGGATCTCGATCCAGCCGTGGTTCAACAATTGGTCCTCGCCTGGAGAAGCGGCGGGCACACCATCGTCGCCCCCGTGCATGGCGGCCGGCGGGGCCACCCGGTGCTCTTTGACGCCGTGCACCTCCACGCGCTGCGGGCCTGCTCTGGGGACGTGGGCGCTCGCGCGCTGTTGAAGGCCCACCCCGTCCACCTGGTGGAGGTCGATGACAGCGGCGTGCTGCTCGATCTGGACACACCAGACGAGTGGGCGGCCCGCCAGCGCAACGGGGCCTCGAATGCCTGAGACCATCGATCTGGCCGCTGTGCGCGCTCAGGTGCCAGCCCTGTCCCGCACAGTCCATGGCAGGCCGGTCGCCTACCTCGACCACGCCGCGACCGCGCCCACCCCGACTTGTGTCATCGACGCGCTCGGCCGGGCCTACGGTCCGCTCAACGCGAATGTCCACCGCGGCGTCCACACCATGAGCGCCGACGCCACGCAGGCCTTCGCCGCCGCGCGAAGAAGGGTCGCCCGCTTCATCTCGGCCTCGGCGGATGAGGTGGTGTTCACCTCGGGCACGACGGCCGCGCTCAACCTGGTCGCCCATGGCCTGTCTGCCACGCGACTGCGGCCCCGGAGCCGGGTGCTGGTGAGCCGACAGGAGCACCACGCCAACCTCGTGCCCTGGCAGCTCGTGGCCGCACCAAGGGGCGCCCGGGTGGAGGCGCTGCCCTGCGACACCCGGGGCGGAGTAGACCTCGAGGCGGCCGAGCGTGCGCTGCGGGCGGGGGATGTCGCCGTGGTCTGCATCACGCTTGCGTCCAACGTGCTCGGCACGCTTCAGCCGGTCCACGAGCTCACTCGGCTGGCCCACGGTGTGGGTGCCCTGGTGGTGGCAGACGCCGCCCAGGCAGCGGCCCACGGTCCCATCGATGTGCGCGCACTTGGCGTCGATGCGCTGGCCTTCAGCGGACACAAGCTGTTCGGACCGACCGGAGTGGGCGTGGCCTGGGCCCGTCGGGAGCTGCTGCAGTCCTGGCCACCCTGGCAGGGCGGCGGCGACATGGTCACGCGGGTCACCTTCGACGGGCCTGGCTTTCGTGCACCGCCCCAACGCTTCGAAGCCGGCACCCCGCCCATCGCCCAGGCCATCGGCCTGCACGCCGCCCTGGACTGGCTGGAGGACATCGGCTGGGCGCGCATTCAGGCTCGGGAGACCCTGGTGCGCGACCGGATCTGGGACCGGCTGGGCGAGGTCGACGGCCTGCAGCTGCTCCCGGGTCCCGCGGACCTGCCGATGGCGAGCTTCACCTTCGGGCGCCACCACCCCCACGACGTCGGCACTCTGCTCGACCAGCAGGGTGTGGCGGTGCGCACCGGCCGACACTGCGCTGACCCCATCCACGCCCTGCTCGGCCTCGATGCCACGGTGCGCGCGTCGGGCAGCTTCCTCACGACCGATGCCGAGATCGACCGCCTCGTCGATGGTCTTCGCCATGTGCGCGAGGTGCTGGGTGCCCCTTGACCGTCCCACCCTCTACGGTCCCGAGCTGCTTCGGCATGCGCAGGCCCCGCACGGAACCACACCCGTCCCCGACAGTCCCACCCGACGCTCGGTCGAGGTGGACAACCCGCTGTGTGGCGACCGGGTCCGACTGCTCGTGGACCCGGGCGACCCCCACCACCTCCAGCTGTCCCACGCCACCCGGGGATGCGCGCTCTGCATCGCCAGCGCGTCGCTGATGGTGACGCAGGTGGTGGGCAAGCCGGTGGTGAAGGCGCGGACCGCGGCAATCGAGAACACCGCAGCACTCGCCGATCACGCAGACACCCCGCTGCCCGCCGCGCTCGGAGCTGTCTTCCGGGGGCTCTCGGCCGCCCCGATGCGCCGAAGCTGTGTGCGCCTTCCGTGGGACGCTCTTGCGCGGGCCCTCAGCCCGACCGGGCCCCCCGATAGCGGGACCGGGGACGAATGAGCCGCCCCGTCCCACGCTCCTCGTGCATGTGGGCCACCCAGCCTGCCATCCGACCGATGGCGAACATCACCTGAGCCGCCTCGTCTCCAAGGCGCCAGGACCGGGCCAACGCGAGCAAGCCGAAGTCGAGGTCCGGGGGCGGGTGACCATCGGTGAGCAGGGTGTCCAGCACCTGCAGCCAGGTGTGCGCAGTACCGCACGGCATCGGGACGGCGGCGGCACGGTCGAGCAGGTCGGCGCCACGGGGATCGCCGTCGGGGTAGAGCGGGTGGCCCAGACAAGGTGCCTGCCCCTGCCAGGCGGCCACCGTGTCCCGGGTGGCCCCTGCGAGATCTCCCTGAAGGACTGCCCGCCGCTCGACCTCATCCAGGAACCTGGCCAGCCGAGCGGACGCTGCGCCATGCCGCGGACCCGACAGCGCCGCCAGGCCGGCCAGGACGACCGCATGCAGCCCTGCCCCCGTGCTGGCAGTGACCCGCGCGGCGAAGGTGGAGGCGTTGAGGCCATGGTCGGCACACCACACCAGCGCGGCGTCGATGTCGGTGGCCGCATCGGGAGACCCCCACCCAGCGGCGAGCAACTCGGCGATGGGGTGCGAGCACGCGTCATCTTCGACGCCCGACACCGCCAGCGCGCACCGTCGGACGAGGCGCGCTGCTGCCTCGACTCCCGAAGGACCCCTGTGGGCACTGCGCCAGTCATCCGACACCAGAGCGGCGAGACAGGCCAGCACGGAGGCGTCAGGCGGACGGGGAAGCGCGACGGCACCGGCTCCGACCGATGGCCAGTGGTCCGACTCCCAGAGCCAGGCACAGGTGGCCTCGAAGCCGCCGGTCAGAAGCTCCTGCGCGGGTCGCCCACGGTAGCGAGGCCCGTCGGGTGAGGTGTCGCTGATGCGGGTGTCGACCACGGGCTGTCCCCAGTGGATGGCCCCCGAGGCGACCGCCCGGTGCCCCCTCCCCGCCTCCGAGCGGGCCCGCAACGCCTCCACCTCGGCGCGCAGGTAGCGGCGGTCCCGTCGCGTGCGACCCGGCAGGCTGCGAAGCCAGCCGCGACTCACGTAGGTGTACAGCGTGGTGCGTCGCACGCCGAGCAGGCTTGCAGCCTCGGCGGCGCTCAGCGTCGGAGTGTCCAAGCCACCCTCACCGGGACCGGTTGACTGGTCGATCGATGTATTTCGAGGTGACAGGCAGAGCACCCCACAACTGGAGGTGCCCATGTCCGCCCCCCTTCCCCCCCGCATCCACGTCGGCCTCGATGGCGTGCCCGCAGCCACCAGCCACCTCGGCTTTGTCGACGGCCAGCGCGGCGTTCTCTGCATCGCCGGCCAGTCCGTCCAGGCCCTCGCGGGGACGGTCCCCTGGTCGACCGTGGCCTGGCGCCTGCTCCGCCTGGGCGCAGGCAAGACGCCCGTGCCACTGGCCGACTGGCATGGCGCTCTGGCACAGGGACGGGAGCGGGCCTTTTCCCGCCTCCACCGCGTCGAGGCCATCCTCTCCGACAGCCCCGATGCCGTGGAGGCCGTGCGAACCGCACTGGGCGTGCTCAACCAGAACAGCGCAGCACCCGACATTCTCGGCTCAATCGCCGTGACGACCGCGGCTTGGGTCCGCCTGCAGGGTGGTCAGGCTCCGGTCGCACCCTCCCCCGAGCGAGACCACGCCGCCGATCTGCTCTACATGGCCCTGGGCTCCGAAGATCCGGCCCTGGCCCGCGCGCTCGACACCTACCTCACCACGGTGGTGGACCACGGGCTCAACGCCTCCACCTTCGCCGCTCGCGTGGTCGCCAGCACCCAGGCCGACGATCTGGGCGCCACGGTGGCCGCTCTGGCCGCACTGCAGGGACCGCTGCATGGCGGGGCGCCGGGGCCGGTGCTGGACATGCTCGAGGCCATCGGCAGTCCGGACCGGGCCGAGCACTGGCTCCGCACCGAGCTGGAGGCAGGCCGCCGCATCATGGGCATGGGACACCGGGTCTACCGGGTGCGCGACCCCCGGGCGGCCGTGCTCGACAAGGCCACCGCCATCCTCGGCACCCAGGCCGGACGCATCGCGCTGGCGGCCACCGTGGAGCGAACAGCCGCGCGGCTCCTGGCCGAACGCCACCCCACCCGCCCCCTGCGCGCGAACGTGGAGTTTGGCACCGCGGTGTTGCTCGACGCCATCGGCTTTCCCCGGGCCGCCTTCACCGCCGTCTTCGCCTGCAGTCGCGCGGCCGCCTGGCTGGCCCACGCCGCCGAGCAGCGCCGCACAGGCCGACTCCTTCGCCCACGCCTGCAGTACATCGGCCCGGCCCTGTCGCCGCCCGCTTGCGAGCCGCCGCCAGCGAGGTGAAAGGGAGCGCATGCACGACCACGACGCACGACAGGAAATGCGCAGCCGCCTCCGCAGCCTCGGCCTGCGCGCCACAAGCTCTCGCCTGTCGGTGCTCGTCGGCCTGCACGACCACGATGGCCCGATGTCCCACCTCGAGCTGATGGACCACCTCGGTGAGGGGCAGCTCGAGCGGGCGACCGTCTACCGCATCCTGTCCGACCTGGCCGAGGCGGGCCTGCTGCGGCGCATGGACCTCGGCGACAAGGTGTGGCGCTACGAGCTGCTCGACCCCTGCTGCCGCACCATCGCCGACGACCACGCCCACTTTTTGTGCCTGGCGTGCAAGAGCATCACCTGCCTCCCGGAGCTGGAGCTGCGTCCGGTCGGCGGGGGCAGCCTGCCTGCCGAGCTGAGGGGCGCGGAGCTGCACCTGCGGGTCACGGGCCGCTGTGGGGCCTGCGCGCAGGGCGAAGGCAGCTAGATGCTCGGAGCATGGGCGGCGCGCCGCGCATCCAGCGTTTCAGGGCTCGACCACGGACAGCGGGAAGACCACCTGCACATCGGTGTCTCCGCCGATTCCCGAAAAGCCGCCGTCGGCCGCGACCTGCTCGGCCAGTCCGGCGACCTTGGTGGGCGACCCGCCCTGTTCGGGAAGGTGTCGCAGGGTCAGCTCCAGCTCGCCGTCGCCCGCTGAGACGGGGGTGAGGGAGACCGACAGGCCGAGCGGCAGGCCTTCGGGGTCGGTGTCCAGGTAGGCCTGCTCCACCAGGGCAGCCGAGTTGTCCGAGGCTGGACCCGACACGCCGGAGCCGCGGTAGAAGATCTGGTGGTCCTCGGCGTGCTCTTCCACTTCGTGGGTGACGTCCTCTTCGGGATTCTCCGCCTGGTTGATGAACGCGACGTCCAGCTGGTAGGTCTCGTTGAGATGAAGGTCGATGCTCTCGATGAGGACGTCCACCCCATCGAGCTCGGGGTCCTCCCAGCGCACGACCTCCGACTCCCCGGAGCCAGCGGCGGTGAGCGTGAGGTGGACCGAGGTGACCAGCCCATGGGCGTCGTCGTGGTGGCCGCTGTCCCCTTCCTTGACCGACTTGCAGCCGAACTGGACGAGAGACAGGGGCACAAGCAGGGGCACCAGAAACCGTAGACGTCGCATTCGTCCTCCAGAAGACAACCAGAACAGCCCGTACCAGGGCAATCAGAACTCGAGGCCGACCCGAGCGCGCACATCGCGCCCTGGCTGGTCTGCGTAGTAGCGAAGCAAGCTGGTGTACTCGCGCATCGCAGTGTCCAGCAGGTTCGACGCGGACAGACCAATCCGCCAGATGCGCCCAGCACGCGCGATCTCCGCACTTGCATGGGCGCCGTAGAGTACCACCGCATCGGGGGCGGGCGCCAGGTCGTGGGTCGGGTCGACCCGGGACTGCTTGCCCACCAGGTCGGCCCGTAGACCAATCTCCCAGTCCTGCACCGAACCCGGCGGCGGGGGCCGCACACACAGCACACCGGCGGCAGAGTCGCCTGGCACCCCGACGAGATGGTCGCCGGAGGTCCGGTGGATGCCGCGCACCACCGACCCCTGCACCCGCAGTCCCACGAATTCTTGCGGGCCGAGGTCGACGAAGCCATCCCCGCCGTAGAACAAGGCGGGAATCGGCCGCACCGCGTACTCGGGCCACGCACCGTCGATGGTGACGGTGAAGGCGGGGTCGCCGGCGGGATCGAGGGCCGGTGCGAAGTAGATGAAGTCCTCGACGAGGTTGCCGTAGCCGGAGGCCTCCGCCTCCACCCAGGGCGTGCGCAGGCCGAGCGTGGGGGAGGCGCCCCAGGTGGTCTCTACACCCAGGCCGGGGTTGCCCAGGGCATAGACCGGCAACGAAGGCGCGGCCCCGAGCAGATAGAGCTCGTCGACTGCCGGGAAGCGGCTCGCGCTGGACAGGTCGAGCTTGGCGTCGAGAACCTCGGGAACGACGTGCCACAGGCCACCCAGGCTCAATGAGGCAGCCCGGTCGCTCGCGTCACACGCCTCCCCGTGGGCGTAGGGGGCGCAGGTCACTCCCGCGAGGGTGCCCCGGGCATCGTGCCGGTCGTAGTCGTCCTGCTTGAGGTAGGCGGTGCGCCGCAGGCCATCTGCCCGAGCGCCTGCCGAGACCGCACCCGCTGCGCCTTCCAGCCGTCCGTGCGCGAAGAGTCCACCGGCGAAGGAGCGGTGGTTGGGGATGAGCGCCAGGCCCCGGTAGACGTTCTCCTGGAAGCTGCCCTGAGTGCCCAGGCCCCAGTGGAGCTGGCGACGGCCGACCCGGCGAACGGGCGCCTCGGCTTCGAGGTCGAGGCTGTGGGTGCGCAGCGTGAAGTCGAACTGGGGGAGGGTGACAGTGGGGTCGCGGACCTGGTCGAACTCCTCGCGGTGGTTGCGCTGAAAGGCGTAGATGGACGTCCACTGCCAGCCCGACACGCCGGAATGGTCGACGTGGACGGACGCCAGGTCGTGGGCCACCGCCTGATACGGACGCTCGATGGTGCGCGACACCTTCCAGCCATCGGCGCCCACCGGCGCATCGGCGCTGAGCTGGGCCTCGAACTCGGTCGGTGTGGCCTGGCGAACCCCGAAGAAGACACCCGCAGCGCGGTCGAAGTGGTGCACCCGGAGTCGCACCACCGTATCGTCGGACCGCCACTGCAGCGCCCCGCCCGCCGTCCACTCCTTCGCGGCAGTGTTGCCCAGCACATAGTCGGGCGCCTGCATGGCGGCGGCGCTGTGGACGCTGCCCTCCACGCGGCCCGACCAGCGCGCGTGGGTCTCGGAGCGGGCATCGAGGCGGGCCGACAGCAGCCCTCGCCGCCCGTTGGTGCCCGCCATGGCCACGACCTTGCCGCCGACACCCGGATCTGCGCGCATCGGTGGCGGAACCACCAGCAGCACCCCCCCGATGGCGTCTGGCCCATAGCGGGCACCCGCCGGCCCCTTGATGACCGTGACCGAGCCGGCGGACTGCAGGTCGACCTCCGGGGCATGGTCGGCCCCCCACTTCTGACTCTCGTGGCGCACGCCGTCGACCATCAGGAGCAGCCGGCGCTCGGACTGACCGCGAATGATGGGCTTGGCGGTGCTGCCGGAGGTGCGGGCGACCTGGACCCCCGCCACCGACGCCGCCGACTCCGCCAATGACGCGCCCACCGAGCGCTCCACGGCCGCTTCGTCGAGGGTGGTGCGTGCGCGGGTGTCGTCTCGGTCGGGGTCGTGGGCCGTGACGACGACCTCCTCGCCATCGAGCGGCAGAGTGTCGTCGTGTTCCTCTTCGAAGTGGAAGTGGACCCGCGCGGCGCCAGCCACCGGCTGACCGGCGCGGACGGCCGGCGCGAACTCCAGCCGCCAGGCCGCCTCGACGGCCGCCGCGTGGAAAGGCTCCGGACCGTCGACGACCTCGACCGAGTCGACCTTGCCGGAGGCCGCCACCCCCACCCGCACATCGACGGTGCCCACGAGCCCCTCGGGCGCATCCGCGGGGTACTCCACCCGCACCTGCCGGACCAGCCGAGGCCCCTGGCCAGACTGCGCGCCTCCCGCCGTCTCCGGCTCCACCTGTGCGACCAGCGGAGACGCGTGGCCCGGCCGCGGACCGCCGGCGGCAACCAGTACCAGCAGGGCACCAGCACACAGGGTCGGGGTTTGCGAGGCCAATCCGTGCACTCCGGTCGTGGTTCCGGCCTCTCCACGGTATCGGTACAGAGTCCCTAATGCAACTCAGTTGCAGGAAGAGACGCGCTCCTCCCCCCTACTTCTTGCTGGCGCCCTTCAACAGCGGGTGCTGCGCATGCAGGGCGCTCGTGGAGCTGTAGCGCTCCTTCTGCTCCGCCGAGGCAGGCGTCTGGTGGGCCGCCTTCCACTCGGCGTAGGGCATGCCGTAGATGGCGTGCCGGGCGTCGGCGTCGTCGAGCTGCACCCCCGCTTCGATGGCTGCCCCGCGCAACCACTTGGCCAGGCAGTTGCGGCAGAAGCCCGACAGTCCCATGAGATCGATGTTCTGGGCATCTGTGCGCCATTGGAGGTGGCCCACGAGGGCCCGAAAGGCGGCAGCCTCGAGCTGAGTGCGGGTGGCTGGGTCGATGTGGTCGAGCGTGCCGAGGTGGGCGGTGGCGGGCAGGTCGGGCATGGACACGGGCTCTTGGGACATGGGTGCGGCTCCAGGGCGAAGGCCGCCGACCTAACCGACTGGGTCCGCGCGGAGGCGTCCGACGGATTCGCCACACATCCGCCGCAAGTTCCCCTCCGTTGGCCCGAAGAGGCCACCGTCCACTCCCCGACAAGCGGAGCGTAGATCGTGGGACCTCAGCGACCCGAGCTCTGGCTGGCGGCCACCACCGCCGTCCTCTGGACGCTCTGGAATTTCCTGCTCATCCGCGAGCCCTTGTCGGTGGTGTCCGCTTCGGGGGGACAGACGGTGGTGGTGGGCGTGGGGACCGATGGCCTCTGGGCGACGACCCGCAGTGGCCTGGACACGCAGCTGGATGCACGCCTCATGGGTCCCGGCACCCCATTCACCCAGCTTGGACGTCCGTAGGGCGGCGGACTCCCCGCGGGCGGGTTCCCGGGGTACAGCGGCGGGCACATTCGCCTGGAGGCTGCAATGTCCCGTCCTGATCCCGGCCAGATGCTGGCCCAGATGGTCCCTTTCGTCCGCACCCTCGGCCTGCGCATCGCCCCGGTGACCACACCCGGCACCGCTCAGGTCACCCTGCCGTCCGCCCCGGCCGTGCACAACCACCTCGGCACTGCCCACGCTGGCGCGACCTACACCGCAGCGGAGACGGCTTCTGGGGCTGCCGCACTGTCGGTCTTCGGAGACGTGGTGGCCCAAGGCGCCTACGTCGCGCTGAAGTCCAGCACCGTCACCCACCGCAAGGCCCGGGCTGGGGATGTGCTCGCCACGGCCACCCTCGAGGACGACCCTCGGGCGCTCCGCAAGGCCTGGGCCGCGACGGGCAAGGTCGACTTCACCGTCACCGTGGAGCTGTCGGTGGAGGACACCCCCACCGCGACCATGACCTTCGTGTGGGCCGTGAGAAAGCCCCGCTGAACGTCATTCTGACGGGGAATGCACCACGAGCACGCCGCCGTACCCAGCGGGGTCTCCTTCGATGTGAGCCCGCTTGGGCGTCCACCAGCTCGACACGGTGCCATCGAGGTAGAGCGCGTCGGCACAGCCCAGCTCGTCCCGAAAGAAGGTGGCCGCGTCGTGGAAGCGCACGCGGTCCAGGGAGACTGCAAACACGATGTGCCGGGCATCGCGCACCCCGACGGCCGACCGCACCTTCCGGCTCGTCGACTCCGGGTCGAAGCGCGGATGGAGCACGCCCGCCCGCACCATCAGCGGACCCGACTGGGTGGCGAGTGTCCAGTCTGCCGGCACCTCGGTCAGCTCGTCCGTCCTCCGCACCACGGCACCCGAGTCGCCCAGCGCAAACACGCCATTGGGCTGCAGGTAGAAGTTGCCGTGTCCATCCGCCCGATCCAGGCCGCGGTACTGCTGGCCAGCCTCGATGTGCAAGCCGAGCGGGCGCCGGTCCTCCATGTAGATGCCGGCATTGGTGGCAAAACCCACAACGATGTCGTCCTGGACGAGCTTCCGCGCAGTTCGGCCGAGCGTGTGCGGGCTGGGTGAGCCCGGACGTTGACCGATGAGGTCGACTGTGGCCTTGGAGAGGTCCACTTCGGCGACCACCCAGCGGCTTCCCTTCCAGGTGCGTTCGCTGACCACCAGCCCGGGCACCGTCGGCTGGGCAATGGCGGAAGACACGGCGAGAATGGCCCAGCACGCGGTCACTTCGACTCCACCGCATCCAGCACGGCCGCCGCCACCGCGACCGCTGCAGCATGCCCCACCTGCGTGAGGCTACCCGCCGTCGGACGGGCCGCCCCGCCCGTGCTGGCAACGATGACGGTGTCCCCATCGATGGGCGCGAAGGCGGGCACGAGGGTGCGGGCCAGTCCCGCCGACGCCATGCGGGCCACCACCCCACACGCGGCCTTGTCGAGGGGGAGGTCGGTCGCCACGACGACGAGCGTGGTGTGCCCCAGCGGAGCCCCGTCCCCTTCGAGCACCGGCGGACCGCCCCGAACCCAGGCCCCCGTCGCAGGGTCGACCACGCTGCCGAAGGCATTGAGGGCGACCACCACGCCGACCGTGTGCGCTCCGACCGCTTCCACCGCCCCCCCGATGCCACCCGGCGAGGTCTGCCCCGACGCCAGCCCGACCCGAGCGCCGGCCCCTGCCCCCACCCGTCCACGCGACAAAGACGCCGTGGAGGCCATTTCCGCCGCCTTCCGTCCCCAGCTCGCGTCGGGACGCGCCGCCGCCACCGGCAGGTCGAACAGGATGGCTGCAGGCACGAGGGGGACCCGGTGCGTCCCCACCATCAAACCCACTCCGCGCGCATCCAGGGCCGCCATCACACCATCCGCCGCCGACAAGCCGAACGCACTGCCTCCGCTCAGGCACACACCGTGGATCTCCGGGGCGAGGTGACGGGGTTCGAGCAGTCCGTGTTCGCGAGAACCCGGTGCGCTGCCCGGAACGAAGCCTCCGGCCACAGCGCCGCCTGGAAACAGGATGGCAGTGGTGCCCGTGCTTCCCGAGGGGTGGGTGAAGTGGCCCGCCTCCACCCCTGGGACGGCCGTGATGCTGCGATTCATGGAGACTCCGATGGGACACACGAGGTCCGCACCTCGATTTGGCTTGCGCGGCGTCAGACCACTCTGGCAGATTCCATCGGCTGAACCTCGGAGGGTGTGATGTCGTCCGTGTCAGAGACCGCGCCTGCGCTGCTCCCAGGGCAGCTCCGCACGACTCGCCTGCCGCCATCGGTGGAGCGGACCGCCCTCGATCTGCTGGCCTCGGGCCGCCTCGCAGACCAGATGCGCGCGGCCCAGGTGCTGGCTTCCGCCTACGCCGACGACGAGGAGCGGCGCTTGAAGGAGCGGCAGCTCGCCGACGACGGCGTCACATCCGTGGGCGAGGAGTGAAAGGAGGCGGTATCCAAGGGTACTCAAGGGGCGCCGCACGGTTCCGATGAACGGGCTGAACCGGAGTTCCGATGCCGCCAGTCC
>ENA-OWNT01000289-OWNT01000289.1-seawater-metagenome-genome-assembly--contig:-NODE-289-length-134387-cov-6.508547_pt1 | contig 134387 bp, 110 predicted proteins | sample MGYA00238136_ERZ651165 | MGnify/ENA primary metagenome ERZ651165 (study PRJEB26861, sample SAMN08777766) | seawater metagenome | isolation source: coastal seawater | place: USA: Florida | collected...
GATGAGGGCCTAAGATTTGCTATCCGTGAAGGTGGTAGAACTGTTGGTGCTGGTGTCGTAGCCAAAATTATTAAGTAGGTAGTGGATAAATAAAAATTGGAAGAGTTCATACTTTTAATCTGGTGAGATAGGGCTTTTCTTGTTCCACCAGATTTTTCTTCTTGATTCGTTGAGAGAAATATGATAGGAGTGTAGCTCAATTGGTAGAGCGCCGGTCTCCAAAACCGGAGGTTGCGGGTTCGATTCCTGTCGCTCCTGCCAATGCTTTTAGGTGTAAAATTATGTTGAAGAGTACAAAGCTATATAAGTTTTACGATCAGGTAAAGCAAGAAACGGGTAGGATAACCTGGCCGACTAGAAAAGAGGTTGTTACTTCGACTCTGTTGGTAGTTGCTTCGGTAGCGGTGTTTAGCTTGTGCTGTTTGGTGATTGATTTTGCTATTCACCATGTGGTGCAGTTTGTACTAAGCATTGGCAAGTAAATTAAAGAGGATAAGCAATGTCAAAAAGCTGGTACATCATACATATATTATCTGGCTCGGAAAAGAGAATAAAGCAGATGATAGTAGAAGGCGCTGCAAAGAAAGGCTTATCAGATAGTTTTGGTGAAATTATTATACCTGTTGTAGAAGTTCCTGAAGTAAAAAGAGGAAAGCAGGTAAAAACAGAAAAGAAAATTATGCCTGGCTATATGTTGGTTCAAATGGATCTAACAGATGATACATGGCATTTGGTGCAAAATATACCCAAGGTAACTGGGTTTTTAGGAACGGGCCCTAAGCCTCAGTCGGTTCCAGATTCGCAAGTCGAAGAAGTAATGAGGCAATTAGAAGATAGAGCTCATACTGTCACTGCTGAAAATATGCATAAAGTTGGCGATAAAGTTACAGTGATTGATGGGCCGTTTGAGACATTCTCCGGTATTGTTGAGGAGGTTGATACTGAAAAATCTAAGTTAAAGGTTTCAGTGTCGATATTTGGTAGAGCGACTCCAATTGATTTGAACTTCAATCAAGTTAAAAGAGAATCGTAGTAGGAATTAAAATAGGATTTTAAAATGGCAAAGAAAATTGCAGGTTACATTAAGTTGACTATCCCATCTGGTAAGGCGAACCCGTCACCTCCAGTTGGTCCGGCCCTTGGTCAAAGGGGCTTGAATATTATGGAATTTTGTAAGGCATTTAATGCAGCAACGCAAAGCATGGAAGCGGGTACGCCTGTTCCTGTGGTCATTACTGCATATGAAGACAAGTCGTTTGAATTTGTTACAAAGACACCTCCTGCATCATATTATCTTAAGAAAGTCTTGAAGCTGCAAAAGGGTTCTTCTGCTACAAGGAAGGAGCCACCTATTGCAAAGGTAACTATGGATCAATGTAGAGAAATAGCCAAGATCAAGATGGAGGATTTAAACGCTAACGATTTAGATGCAGGGGCAAAAATTATTGCTGGTTCTGCTGTATCTATGGGACTAGAAGTTGTGGGGAATTAATTATGGTAATTAAGGCAAAAGGCGGCAAGTTAATCAGGGCAGCCAGAGAAAAAATAGAAGATAAAGAATATAAGATTGCAGATGCGGTGAGCTTAATCAAAGACATCAAATCTGCAAAATTTGATGAGACACTTGATGTAGTGATGCGTCTTGGAGTTGATCCTCGTCACTCAGACCAACAAGTAAGAGGCGTTGTTTCTCTTCCAGCTGGTACGGGTAAAGATGTAAGAGTTGCAGTAATCTGTAAAGAAGATAAAGAAAAAGCTGCTAAGGATGCTGGTGCTGACCTGGTTGGTGCTGAGGCAATAATTGAGGAAATCAAAGCAGGAAAAATAAATTTTGATGTATGTATAGCCACTCCTGATATGATGGGCCTTATTGGCCAAGTTGCAAGAATCCTGGGGCCGAAAGGCTTGATGCCAAATCCTAAGCTAGGTACTGTGACTCCAGATGTTGCAACCGCGGTAAAGAGTTCAAAATCAGGTCAGGTGGAATATAGAGTAGAGAAAGCTGGTGTAATTCATGCTGGTATTGGTAAGGTTTCGTTTGATGCTAAAGATTTGGAAAGCAATGTAAATACATTTGCTCAAGCTATTATCAAGGCTAAGCCAAGTGGTGCGAAGGGGCAATATTTAAAGTCTATGTATTTATCTTCTACGATGGGACCTTCTGTGAAGATCGATACATCTGACATGGTATAATTTTAATAAAGAAAGCGTAGGAAAAAATGTTACGTTCAAAGAAAAAAGACTTTGTATCTGAAATGGAAAATATTTGTACGGAATCAAGTGCAGTTATTTTTACCCATTATCATGGGCTTACAGTGTCTGAGATTACAAATCTTAGAAGAAAGCTAAGAGATAATGATGCAAATTTTAAAGTTGTAAAGAATACACTTTTTAAAATTGCAGCAAAAGATGCAAAAATTGAATTAGATGATTCCTTGAATAAGGGTCCAATTGCGATTGCTTATTCAAAAGATCCTGTTAGCGCTGCTAAGGGGGTTGTGGAATTCATCAAAGAGAATGATAGCTTGAAACTTTTAGGTGGAATTGTAGATAATACCGCTATAGATGTTTCTGCCATCAGAGAATTATCTAAGCTTCCATCTCTTGATGAGCTTAGAGGAAAAATTATTGGCCTAGTACAAGCGCCTGCATCGAAGCTTGCATCTGTTGCGCAAGCTCCTGCATCTCAGCTTGCTAGGGTAATAAGTGCTTTTGCAAATAAAGGATAATTTAATTTTAATATTGAGGTAATATATGTCTAATCTAGAAAAAATTGTAGAGGATTTATCTGCTCTTTCCGTTATGGAGGCTGCAGAACTTTCAAAACTTCTTGAGGAAAAGTGGGGAGTTAGTGCTGCTGCTCCTGCTGCTGTAGCTGTTGCTGCTGCACCTGGTGCTGATGCTGGGGCTGCTGCTGTTAAAGATGATTTTGAAGTTGTTTTAACAGCTGCTGGTGATAAGAAAATCGAAGTCATCAAAGTAGTTAGGGAAGTAAGAGGTGATCTAGGGCTTAAAGAAGCTAAGGAATTAGTAGATGGAGCTCCTCAGCCAATTAAAGCTGGTGTGAAGAAAGACGAAGCTGAGGCTATGAAAGCTAAGTTTGAAGCAGCTGGCGCTAAAGTTGAGCTTAAATAAGGTTCACTACAATATAGAATTTATTGCCTCGGTTTCATCTTGAAATCGGGGCTTAAGTCAATTAACACTTTAGCACATAAGTTAATTAAGAACATAGATGAAAAGCAATTTTAACTTTTATTTCATCAAGATATTGCAGCTATTAGATAAGAAGTACAAATCCTTGTCTGATGCTGTCACTAACCAAATTCCATATAAAGGTTTATGAGGAAGGCTATATGACAAAATCCCCTTTTTTTTCTGCTCGTACGAGAAAAAACTTTGGACGCATAAATTTAGTGGCGTCTATGCCAAATCTAATAGAAGTACAGAAAAACTCGTATGAGAAAAATTTCCTTCAAGAGGGGGTTCCAAGCGACAAGAAGGAAGATAAAGGCCTTCAGTCTGTTTTAAGCTCTGTATTCCCTATTCAGGATCTATCTTCAGGGGCTATTCTAGAATATGTCAAATATGATTTTGATATTCCTAAATATGACGTAGAGGAATGCGTACAAAGAGGATTAAGTTATTCTGCTCCTTTAAAAGTGACTCTAAGATTGATTGTCATGGATATTGACGAAGATACTGGCAGTAAGGAAATCAGAGGCATTAAAGAGCAGGAAGTCTATATGGGGGATATCCCATTAATGACCAAGCATGGCACATTTATTATTAATGGCACAGAAAGAGTTGTTGTATCCCAGATGCATAGATCTCCAGGGGCTTTCTTTGATCATGATCAGGGTAAGGTTCATTCTTCAGGTAAATTTTTATATTCAGCCAGGGTAATACCTTATAGAGGATCTTGGCTTGATTTAGAGTTTGATGCAAAAGATCTACTTTATTTTAGGATTGATAGAAAGAGAAAACTTCCGATAACTACTTTATTACGTGCTATTGGCATGAGCACCAATGATATATTGGATTTTTATTATAATAAAGTTTCATATAATAAAGAAAAATCAGGATGGGCAACAGATTTCATACCAGAGAATATAGTGCCTCACAGGCTAGAAAAGGATCTTGTGAGCGCTAATGGAGGTAAGGTTGTTTTGGAAGCGGGTGCAAAGCTTTCGATGAGAGTTGCTAAAAAACTGCATGCAGAAGGCTTGAATGCTACCCTGATTGATGACGAAGCCTTGATAGGGGCGTTTTTAGCGCATGATATAGCTGATAAGTCCACAGGGGAAGTTTTAGTGCAGATAGGTGAAGAAATCACCTCAGATATATTACAAATTATAAAGGATCAGGGCCTTAAAAAGATAGATGTTCTTGACATATCCCACAATAAGGGTGCTTATATCAGAAATTCTTTATCTGTAGATAAAAGTCAGGATCAAGACACAGCACTGAGTGATATCTTTAGAATTCTAAGGCCTGGTGAGCCTGCAACTGCAGAGGCGGGCGCTGCTTTATTCCAAAGCTTATTCTTTGATAAAGATAGGTATGATTTATCAGAGGTTGGCCGTATCAAGATGAATGCTAGATTAGGCCTTGAAGTTCCGGATGACAACACAATCCTCACAATTGATGACATTAAGCATATTATCAGAGTATTAGTTGAGATTAGAGATGGTAAGGGTAATGTTGACGATATTGATAACCTAAGTAACAGAAGGGTAAGATCTGTTGGTGAGCTTATAGAAAATCAGTTTAGATTAGGATTGGTAAGGCTTGAAAAATCTGTTCTTGAGAGAATGGGCGCTGTGGATATTGATGCTGTAATGCCGAACGATTTGGTTAATTCTAAGCTTTTAATATCGGTTGTTAAAGAATTCTTTGGGACTTCTCAATTGTCTCAGTTCATGGATCAAACAAATCCTTTATCAGAAATTACTCATAAAAGAAGATTGTCTGCACTTGGCCCTGGTGGTTTAAATAGGGATAGAGCTGGCTTTGAAGTGAGGGATGTTCACCCAACTCACTATGGTAGAATTTGCCCCATTGAAACTCCAGAAGGACAGAATATTGGTCTTATAAATTCTTTGGCTACTTTCGCTAGAATCAATAAGCATGGCTTTATTGAATCGCCCTATAGGAAGGTAATAGGTGGTAAGATCACGGATGAAGTGCATTACTTACATGCAATTGAAGAAGGTAAATATAAGATTGCACAGGCGAATACAACAAATCAAAAAGCCGGCAAATTGACTGATGATTTAGTCAATTGTCGTTTTGATGGGGATTTTATCATGGTTTCACCTGAGGAGGTACAATATATTGATGTGACTCCGATGCAGGTAGTATCTGTCGCGGCATCTTTAATTCCATTTTTAGAAAATGATGATGCTAACCGTGCTCTTATGGGATCAAACATGCAACGGCAAGCTGTTCCACTTGTGAAGGCTGCAGCCCCTCTCGTTGGTACAGGGATTGAAAATGTTGTTGCCAGAGATTCTGGTGCTGCGATTGTTGCTCTTCATGATGGTGTTGTAAATCAAGTAGATTCCACAAGAATCGTAATTAGAACATCTGAGAAGAAGCAGGATGGCTCTCCAGGTGTTGATATATATAATCTGCTTAAATTTCAGCGTTCTAACCATAATACTTGTATTAACCAAAGACCATTGGTGAATGTTGGTGATAAAGTTGTGGCAGGGCAAGTGATTGCAGATGGGCCATCTATTGATCATGGTGAAATTGCCTTGGGTCGTAATGTGCTAGTTGGCTTTATTCCTTGGAATGGTTATAACTTTGAGGATTCAATTTTGATCTCAGAAAAGGTTGTGCAGGATGATAAATTTACATCTGTACATATAGAGGAGTTTGAAGTTGTAGCTCGTGATACAAGATTAGGCCCTGAGGAAATTACGCGTGATATACCGAACGTTAGTGATGAATACCTAAGCCATCTAGATGAGGTTGGTATAGTTCATGTTGGAGCGGAGGTTAAAGCAGGGGATATTTTAGTTGGTAAAGTTACTCCTAAATCAGAATCACCAGTGACTCCGGAAGAGAAGTTACTACGTGCAATTTTTGGTGAAAAAGCAGCAGATGTTAGAGATTCTTCTCTGCATGTTCCGTCGGGAGTGAATGGTACAGTTGTTGAGGTGAGGGTCTTTTCCAGGCGTGGTATAGAAAAAGATCAGCGTGCTTTAGAAATTGAAAAACAACAAATTGAAAAACTTGCGAAAGATAGAGATGACGAATTAGGAATAATAGAGCATTTTGTATTCTTAAGGCTAGAGTCACTACTCGTAGGACAGAAGGTCATTTCTGGCCCTAAATCAGTGAAGTCTGGTGCTAAAATAGATAAAAAATTGTTGGAATCACTCTCGCATGGGCAATGGTGGCAGCTTGTAGTAGAAGATGCGAATATCATGACTGAGATTGAGTCAATCAAAAATCACTTTGATGAAACAAGGGATAAACTGAATCAGCGTTTTACAAGCAAGGTTGAAAAGCTTCAATCGGGTGATGATCTCCCACAAGGTGCTTTGAAGGTTGTAAAAGTATTTATTGCAACAAAGCATAAGCTTCAGCCTGGTGATAAAATGGCTGGTCGTCACGGTAATAAGGGTGTTGTATCAAGAATTCTACCAGAGGAAGATATGCCATTCCTTGAAGATGGTACAGTACTTGACGTTGTGCTCAACCCTCTTGGTCTTCCATCAAGGATGAATGTGGGGCAGGTTTTAGAGACTCATCTAGGATGGGCAGCGGTCAATCTTGGTAAAAAGCTTGATAATCTTGTAACTCAATATAAGCAAGATCATATTAAGCCAGAGGAAGTCCATAATTTCGTTGAGAAAATTTATGGTGAGAATTCTGACTATACTAAGCAATTAAAGGGTATGTCTAAGGATGAAATGACAGAGCATTTTAAGGACATTAAAAATGGAGTATATTTCTCCACTCCTGTGTTTGATGGTGCAAAAGCCGATAATGTCAAGCAGATGCTAGATCTCGCAGATCAAAATGACTCAGGTCAGGTGAGAGTGATCGATGGTAGGACTGGTGAATATTTCGATAGAGATGTGACAGTTGGATATAAGTATCTTCTGAAACTACACCACTTGGTTGATGACAAGATTCATGCTCGTTCGATTGGTCCATATTCTCTTGTAACTCAACAGCCTTTAGGCGGTAAATCACACTTTGGTGGACAAAGGTTTGGTGAGATGGAATGCTGGGCGCTTCAAGCATATGGTGCATCTTATACATTACAAGAAATGCTTACAGTGAAATCTGATGATGTAACTGGAAGAATCAAGATTTATGAGTCAATAGTAAGAGGTGATAATAATTTTGAATCTGGTACACCTGAATCATTTAATGTGATGATCAAAGAATTTAGGTCTCTTTGCTTGAATATTCAGCTTGAAGAGAATAGTGAAAATAATATCTAGGATAGGAAAATAATTATGGCTGAAGTGATAAATTTTTACGGGCAAGTCAATAACAAGCAAGAATTTGATCAATTGAAGATCAATATTGCTTCTCCAGAACAAGTACGTTCTTGGTCATATGGCGAGGTAACTAAGCCAGAAACCATTAATTATCGTACATTTAAGCCAGAAAAAGATGGATTATTCTGTGCTAGGATTTTTGGTCCTGTGAAAGATTATGAATGTCTCTGTGGAAAGTATAAGCGTATGAAGTACAGAGGTATTCGCTGTGAAAAATGTGGCGTTGAAGTTACCACTGCTAGAGTAAGGCGTGAGAGGATGGGCCATATAGAGCTTGCCGCTCCTGTTGCCCATATTTGGTTCCTTAAATCCCTTCCATCCCGTATCGCGGTTCTTTTAGATTTGATGCTTAAAGATGTAGAGAGAATCTTGTACTTTGAAAGCTATGTTGTGATTGATCCGGGTCTTTCTGCTTTGCAAAAAGGGGATATTCTTAGTGAAGATGCATTCCAAAAGGCTCAAGATGAGTATGGTGAAGATAGCTTTGTAGCACAAATTGGTGCGGAAGCTATAAGAAATCTTCTCCAGGATCTTGATCTTCCAGAGCTTAAAAAGGAACTAACGCAGGAATTATTAGATACTAATTCTGAAGTGAAGCGTAAGAAGATAGTAAAAAGGCTGAAATTGGTAGAGGATTTCCTATCATCTGGTAATAAGCCAGAATGGATGGTGATGACAGTTCTTCCTATTATACCACCTGATATTAGACCTCTTGTTATGCTTGATGGAGGAAGATTTGCTACTTCTGACTTAAATGAACTTTACAGAAGGGTAATCAATCGTAATAACAGGCTAAGAAGACTTATAGAACTCAAAGCTCCTGATATTATCGTTAGAAATGAAAAGAGAATGTTGCAGGAATCTGTAGATGCTCTATATGATAATGGTAGAAGAGGTAGAGTTGTTAAGAACAACAATAAACGAGCATTTAAGTCTTTAAGTGATATGCTTAAAGGTAAGCATGGTAGATTCCGTCAGAACTTGCTCGGAAAGCGTGTGGATTATTCTGGACGTTCAGTAATTGTTGTAGGCCCAGAGCTTAAGCTGCACCAATGTGGACTTCCTAAAAAGATGGCTTTAGAATTATTCAAGCCTTTCATCTATTCAAAGTTAGAGCAATATGGCATTGCAACAACAATCAAGGCTGCTAAGAAGATGGTTGAAGCAGAGAAGCCTGAGGTTTGGGATATATTAGAGGAAGTGATCAGAGAACATCCTGTTCTTCTTAACCGTGCTCCTACGCTTCACAGATTGGGTATACAAGCTTTTGAGCCAATGCTTATTGAAGGTAAGGCTATACAGCTTCATCCTCTAGTTTGTGCGGCATTTAATGCTGACTTTGATGGTGATGCTATGTCAGTTCATATTCCACTTTCTATTGAGGCTCAGCTTGAGGCTAGAATCTTGATGATGTCAACTAACAATATCCTCAGCCCCGCTAATGGTAGGCCTATTATTGTGCCCGATAAGGATGTTGTGTTAGGTCTTTATTACCTTACAGCTGATTTGGATAATGAGCCTGGAGAGGGTATGGCATTTAGTGATATGTCAGAAGTTCATCATGCTTTGCATAATAAGACAATTTCACTCCATAGTAAGATTAGGTTTAGGATGGAGATGATGAATGCTAATGGTGAGATGGTGAAATCTTTGATTGATACTACACCAGGAAGGCTAATCGTTGGAGAATTATTACCAAAAAATCCAAATGTGAGTTTCCAAATTCTGAACAAGCCAATGAATAAGAAGGATATTTCTGCAATGATAGATGTTGTGTATCGTCATTGCGGTCAGAAGGCTACAGTAATATTTGCAGATAAATTAATGGGTCTTGGTTTTAAATATGCTTGTAGTTCTGGTATTTCCTTCGGAATGGATGATATGGTTGTTCCAAAGAATAAGACAAAACATATTGATGCTACAAAAACTGAGGTCAATGAATTTGAAACTCAATATGCAGAAGGTCTGATCACTTATGGTGAGAAGTACAATAAAGTTATCGATGCTTGGACTAAATGTACAGATAATGTAGCTTCTGATATGATGGAAGAGATTGCTGCTGGTAAGCAGGAGAAAGATCTTCCAGGTCATAAAAAGTTTAACTCAATTTATGTGATGGCGACTTCTGGAGCGAGAGGTTCTGCTGCTCAGATTAAGCAGCTGGCTGGGATGAGAGGCTTGATGACAAGGCCTTCTGGTGAAATTATTCCAACTCCTATTATTTCTAATTTCCGTGAAGGGTTAACTATCAGTGAGTACTTTAACTCTACTCACGGTGCTCGTAAAGGTCAGTCTGATACTGCTCTTAAGACAGCGAATTCAGGTTACTTAACAAGAAGATTAGTGGATGTTGCACAAGATTGTATTATTACAGAAGAAGATTGTGGTACAGAAGATGGTATCATTGTAAGGCCAATCATAGATGGAGGTGAGATAACAGTACCTTTATCTGAGCAGATTTTAGGACGTACAGCTGCAATAGATACATTCCACCCACTTTCAAACCAACTGATCGTGAAGGCTGGTGAAGTGATTAATGAAGGTATCCTAGAGGTAATAGAGACAGCTGGTGTTGATTCTATAAAGGTTAGGTCTGCTCTTAAGTGCCATACAGAAGATGGTATATGTGCAAAATGCTATGGTAGAGATCTTGCTACTGGTAATTTAGTTGCGGTAGGTGAGGCTATAGGCGTTATTGCTGCTCAATCAATTGGTGAGCCAGGTACTCAGCTTACAATGAGAACGTTCCACATTGGTGGTGCGGCTACAAAAGGTGCAGAAGTTTCCTCTGCCGAATCAGGTGTTGATGCTATTGTGAAGATTCTAAATCGTAATTTAGTATCTGATTCTGAGAAGAGAAATATTGTGATGAGCAGGTCTTGTGAGATTCTCCTTATAGATGATAAGGGGCAAGAGAAATCAAGGCATAAAGTTCCTTATGGATCAAGAATTCTTGTTGATGATGGTGATAAGGTGACGAAAGGTCAAAAGATGGCTGAATGGGATCCTTATACAATACCTATCATTACTGAGAAAACTGGTAAGATTGTGTTTAAAGATATGGTTTCGGGTATTTCGGTTAAGGATTCCGTTGATGAAGCTACAGGTATTGTAAGTAAAGTCATCATAGAATCAAAACAAAGTACTAAAGCTGGTGAACTACGTCCAAGAGTTCAATTGCTTGATGCTAAAGGTGATACAATTACATTATCAAATGGACTTGAGGCTAAATACCATTTGCCTGTCAATGCGATTTTGAGTATTGAAGATGGTGTTCAGGTGAATGCTGGTGATATTCTAGCTAGGATTCCTCGTGAATCTACAAAATCTAAGGATATTACAGGTGGTCTACCAAGAGTGGCTGAACTTGTGGAAGCAAGAAAACCTAAAGATCATGCTGTTATTGCTGATGTGGATGGTAGAGTCGAGTTTGGTAAGGACTATAAATCCAAGAGAAGATTGGTGCTTCATCCAACAGATGGCTCAGAGCCAGTTGAATATATGCTACCTAAAGGCAAGCATGTTGTTGTTAATGAAGGCGACAGCGTTAAGAAAGGTGATATGCTTATTGATGGTAATCCAGTTCTTCAAGACATCCTGAAAGTGATGGGTGTTGAAGCTTTAGCTAGCTATATGGTTCAGGAAATTCAGTCAGTTTATAGGCTTCAAGGTGTAAAAATTGATGATAAGCATATTGAAGTTGTCATCAGGCAGATGCTTCAAAAAGTGGAGATTACCAATGCTGGAGATACAACTCTTCTTGTTGGTGAGAAAATCGATAAGCAAGAATTAAGAGAAGTCAATGCTAAAGTGCTCAATGAAGGGTTAAGGCCTGCTGAAGGTATGCCAGTTCTTCAAGGTATCACAAAAGCTTCGCTGCAGACAAGGTCATTTATCTCTGCTGCATCTTTCATGGAAACAACGCGTGTTCTGACAGAAGCTGCTGTTGCAGGTAAAGTTGACAAGCTTCGTGGTCTAAAAGAAAATGTGATCGTTGGTAGATTGATACCTGCAGGAACAGGCCTATATGAGAGAAGAATGAAAAAACTTGCTCAGCAAAGAGATAAGGACATAGAGGCTGAAAGAGCAGCTGCTAACGTTGTATCTCCTGAGGCTTTGCCAGATAGTGATGGCGATGAGCCAACAATTATCGAAAGTTAATTAAGGGGCTCTTTTAAGGGCCCTTTTTTATTAAATAATAAGAGGGTGTCATGGTCAAAAACAATGATCAAGTGAGCAGGGATATTTTATCTGAAGATAAAGTATATGAGATGGGTGTTTTAAGATTAAATAATACCGAGAATAGGATTGATAGTATAAATAAATTTTATTTTTCAGTATTTGCATCTTTAGCTGTGGCTGTTTCCTTTATAATAAGCTTTTTGATAAAGGTTTCAGAATCAAGTGGATTGGATCAATCCGTCAAAGATTTTTTTATCAATAATTATCTAATATTTGTAGCTATAACTGGAGGTATTTGGGGCTTTCATAATGTCGCGCTAAGAATCTATGTTTTCTCCATACAAAGGAATATCTGTGATATAGAAAGAAAACATTCTAAAAGAGTTGTTTTATATAATCGCTCAAACAACAAAATATTATACTATATAGAAGAAATTCTTGATGCAATAGGGGATTTTTTAAGAATATTAATACCAAGTATTGTTCCGCCATTTGCAACTTTCTATTTTATATATGTACTTTATGGTGCTTTCATGGTTTTTATACCCTAAAGGAATAAGATGCTCATACGTTCAGGATTAATTGTTGCAATTCTTACCTTTCTATCTCGAATCTTCGGGATGTTTAGGGAATTGTTTATTGCAACAACTTTTGGTACGAGTTCTATTGCTGATTCTGTGAATGTTGCATTCAAACTTCCAAATTTATTTAGGCGAATATTAGGCGAGGGGGCTTTGGCTTCAGTCTTTGTGCCAATATTTACAGATAAACTGAAGAATTCAAAAGATCAAGCAAACCTTTTTGCCAGCAAGGTGTTTTTCTGGTTGCTCATACTTTCTTTTACAATTTTTATAGTAATAGAATTTTTTATGCCAGAAATTATGATGCTTATAGCTCCTGGCTTTGTATCTAGCCCAGATAAATTTGCTCTTACAGTAATCCTTTGTAGAATTACCATGGTATATCTGCTTTTCATTACTTTGACTGCTCTAGTGGGCTCTATGCTGAATTCCGTGGGTCGTTTTGCCCCCTTTGCATCTACTTCTATTTTGATGAATATAGTGATTATTGGCGGTACTATTTTTATATCGAATTATACAGAGAATTATTATGCAATAGCTTTGTCCATAGTTGTTGCTGGAATATTGCAGCTGGCGGTCATTATCTATTCCGCCTATAGAGCAGATATAAGGATTTCTTTGCCAAAAATAAGTACAGAGGATAAAGATATCAGAAAGCTTGTGAAGCTCATGGTTCCTGCAACAATTAGCGCGGGTGCTTTGCAGATAAATCTATTTATCTCACAATCTATTTCAAGCTTTATTCCTGGTGCTGTATCCATACTTTCCTATGCTGATAGGTTGTACCAATTACCAATGTCTATAATAGGGGTTTCGTTTGGAACTATATTATTACCCACTTTATCAAAATTATACAAAAGCCATGAAGTAAAAAAAGCAAGGCAGACTCAGGAGACTGCTATAAAAATCGGATTTTTCCTTACTCTACCATGTAGTGCGGCCTTGATAGTTTTAGGCCATCCTATGATTTCTTTGATCTATGAATATGGTGCATTTAATCATGAAGATGCAGTAAATACTAGCTTTGCTATTGCAGCTTTTTCCCTAGGCCTTCCTGCCTTTGTATTATCCAAAATATTTATGCCTATATTCTATGCGCATCATGATACAAAAACTCCTATGAAAATCACCATTAAAACAATAATTGCCAATATTATTTTAAACCTGATATTGATGCAATATTATGGCTTCATAGGCATCGCTTTAGGCTCTTCTATCGCAAGCTGGGTAGGGGTGTATTTTTCTATAAGATATACAGATAGATATGGTTATTTTTCATTAAATGCTGACTTGATAATCTATCTCTTTAAATTATTTTTCTGCGCTATGATTGCGTCTATTACTATGTTTTGTACTTATCTATATTTTTCTGACATTTTCCCAGAAGTTACGGCTTTTTATAGAGCAATAAAAGTTTTTGCTTCCCTTGGTAGTGGATTCGGCATATATATACTGCTAGCTTTGATCTCCGGTGTTTTAGGTGGCCTGAAGAGGTTTTTGTTTAAATCTCGCTAGTCGTAGGGGTGGAATGACCTAAAGTAGCAGGCTCTAAATCTTCAGGCGCTACTTGCCGCGTTTCGCCGAAAGAAAAAATTACATTATTCAACGAGAAACAGGCAGATCCTTGCTGAGGGAGCAAAAGCTTTATATTAGAAAATTTACAGCCTGCATCAGTTGCCGTAAATTCAAAATTAATTTTACCACCTTGTTTAAGGCTATTCATTCCATCTAAAACCTGCTCAGCATCAATAGTGTCTGATGTTCTAATACTAAAATCCATGCAATGAGGATTATGAATCTTTGGAGGGGGGGTAGTTGATTTCGTGGTTAGCGAGCTAGATGATGCTGCAATTATATCCATAGTATCAGTAGTATTTAGTGTAATATTATGTTTGGTTTTAGATGGGTTTGGAACCATACTTGATGCCTTTAACAAATTTTATACAGTTCTTTGACTATAAACAAAAATTAACATTTGTCAAATAGAGGCTTCTTGGAGTGAAAGGTGTAGGTACGCGCTATATAATCCTCGTCATAGAGCGCATAAGACATGCCCTAAAACTACTCGTTTTGGGCTGCCTTATTCTTCAGTTTTCTTTTTTTTCGCCCCTGTCTTTGCAGAAGATGCTTTCTTTGAAGCTGTAGCTTTCTTAGTCTTTGCAGACGTATCTTGGCTTTTTGTGGCCTTCTTTTCCACTGGCTTTTCAGGTTTTTTAGCCCAAGCATCACCTATTTTTTTACCCGCAAGGAGATTTTCTATTTGATCGCCTGAGAGGGTTTCATGCTCAATCAAGGCTTTAGCAAGAGTGTGAAGCTGCTTTATATTTTTTGTAAGGATCTTTTTTGCAGTAGCAAAGCCTTGCTCAACAATAATTTTGACTTCTTCATCAATCACCCTTGCAGTTGCTTCAGAGATTTCAGCATGCTTATTACCTGAATATAAATCATCGCTACCTTCGGAATGCAATATTGGGCCTACTTTGTCACTCAGTCCCCATTCTCTCACCATAGCCCTTGCCATTTTTGTGGCCATTTTGATATCTGAAGAAGCTCCTGAGGTAACTTTTTCTCTGCCAAAAATCAGCTCCTCTGCGACTCTTCCCGCCATTGCTACAGCAATATCTGCTTCCATCTTATCTCTAGGGAGGGAAAAGCGATCATTTTCTGGGAGCCTCATCACCATACCTAAAGCCCTTCCTCTAGGAATGATAGTTGCTTTATGGATAGGGTCAGATGCAGGGAGATGTATACCCACTAATGCATGGCCACCTTCATGATATGCTGTAAGTTCTTTTTGCTCGTCAGACATAGCCAGAGATCTACGTTCTGCACCCATCATTACTTTATCTTTTGCATTCTCTAAATCTGCCATATCTACTTTGCTCTTACCTTGCCTTGCAGCCAAAAGAGCAGCTTCATTGATCATATTGGCAAGATCTGCGCCAGAAAAGCCCGGAGTGCCTCTCGCTAAAGTTCTTAAATCCACTTTATCACTGTATTTGACCTTCTTAATATGAACGCCAAGAATCTGTTCTCTGCCATCAATATCGGGATTTGGTACCGTTATTTGTCTGTCGAATCTACCAGGCCTTAGGAGCGCTGGGTCGAGCACATCTGGCCTATTTGTTGCAGCAATAATTACAACACCTTCATTGGCTTCAAAACCATCCATTTCTACTAAAAGCTGATTTAGTGTTTGCTCTCTTTCATCATTTCCGCCACCAAGGCCTATGCCTCTGCTTCTTCCTACTGCATCTATTTCGTCGATAAATATTATACAAGGCGCACTTCTTTTGCCTTGCTCAAACATATCTCTTACTCTACTCGCTCCAACACCTACAAACATCTCTACAAAATCAGAGCCAGAAATGCTAAAGAAGGGGACATTCGCTTCACCTGCTATGGATTTTGCAAGTAAGGTTTTACCAGTCCCTGGTGGGCCAATAAGCAAACATCCCTTTGGTATTTTACCACCTAATCTTTGGAACTTACCAGGATCTCTCAAAAAATCTACAATCTCAACAAGTTCATCTTTAGCTTCATCAATGCCTGCTACATCTTTAAAGGTAACTTTTGGACCCTTATCTGATAATAGCTTGGCTTTAGATCTACCAAATCCAAGTGCGCCGCCTTTGCCCCCGCCCTGCATTTGTTTCATAAAGAATACCCATACTCCTATTAAAAGCAGCATAGGGAACCATGATATAAAGATGCTTAAAAAGGAATTCATTCTAGTATCTGGTGGGACTATCTCTGTTCTTACCCCGCTTTCACTAAGCTTGTTTACTATATCTGGGTAATCACCAATATAGGAGGTGAAAGCTGTCCCATCATTTAGGCTTCCTTCTAATGTTCTTCCTTGAATTTTGACGTTAGATACTTGGCCTTCTGATATCTTGTAAATTAAATCAGAAATTGCCATATTCCGCGAATCGCCCCCCGTCTCACTTTGCATTGAGCTGAAAGTAAAAATTAAAAAGACAAAAATTGCTGTCCAAATTAGAAAGTTTCTACCCATATTATTCATCTATTTTCTTATAAATTCACAAAAAATCTCTTCCGCCAAATAAGCGTAAGCTTCATCATAGTAATTTATATGGGGGATGGCTATTACTTTTTCAAGATTTTTTATCAGTGGTAGCGTGAAAATAATTTCTTTATTGGCTTTTAAAGAAATGGGTAAATCAAGCTCCTTTTTAATTTCGGCATACTCATCCTGCTTTAGGTAGGAAATTCTAAGGTCTTTATATGCTGTTTTTGTGCAGATTCTATACCTATTGTCCCAAATAGCTTCATTTTTTAATTCTACATCTTTAGGGGGATTTTTGCCGAATTCTCTGTAGATGATAATGTCCCTTTTACTTTTGGCTATAACGCACCCAGCAAGAGTTCTTTTAAAAGTATCTGTGTTTACTATGGCATTATGTAATTCTTTGATAGATTCTAGCCTGACTAAATCATCACTTGCCCCGATGATTCCTAGTATTTTCGACAGTAGCATGAAGCTAATTTCATCATCATTATGAGCTGCTTTCAAAGTGGCATATCCCTCATTATAAATTGCCATATTGTTCTTAAATTCTTCTTGAAATATTCTATCAATTACTTTTGAAGCTCTCTCCAGATTATGTTTTACAGAGATAATGCGCTTTCCAAATAAATCAGGATCTAATTCTTCTGGCATCATCTTTAGCCATTTGCGCATATTAGATCGCAAGTATTTAGGATTTTCGTTGGATTTATCTAGGAAGTATTTAATCTCTTGCTTGTCAAGATACTCCACTAATTGGGTTTTTGGGGTATGAAATAGGGGCCTAATTACATTGATTCCATTATAAATAATATGATCTTTATCAATTAATCCAAAAAGCCCTGCTCCTTGGTGAATTCTAATGAAGAAATTCTCAATGCGATCATCTTGGTGATGCCCAGTGCAAAGAGCTTCTATGCCGTTTTTCTGGCAGAATTTTGTCATCAATTCATATCTTGCTTTTCTAGCTTTATCATGGATATTGCTATTTACTCCATCATGAATCCATTCAAGAGTAAAATGCTTAATACCGAGCTTTTTGCATAAGTTTGATACGTAGCTTGCTTCCTCTTTTGCCTCATCTCTTAAGTTATGATTTACAGTAAGTGCTGTGATTTCTATATTGTATGATTTAGCAAATTCATCTACCAGGTAGAGCATTGCTAATGAATCTGGGCCAGCTGAGATTGCTAGGGCAATGCTAGAATAGCTTGTTAATAAATCCGTATTTAGGAGCATTATTTTATGCCACAAATTTTGTCTCAGGAGAAATTTCAATTTCTCTGCCATCACCATCTAAAGTGCCAAAGACTTTGTCGTCTTGTACATATGTGCTTGCTATACTCGCTGGATACTTTCCAAAGAAATATTCTTTTCTTTCTCCAGTAGTATTGGACACTGTGTAGGAATATTCGTATGTTAAGGTTCCAGCAGGTCCCAGGCCCTTATCCACTTCCAGAGCATATTGTGGAGTAAACCCTTCCTTTAAATGATACCCATCTTCTTTGCCAAGGCCCAGCCTTACTTGTTCGTAGATATGTTGATCTATTTTTTGCTTATTAGTTGTTCCATCGGCACCAGGATTAATATCATCAATATTGGCATAACTTATATCTTTTCCATTGAATTCCCAGAATTCATGATGGTTATCACGCCTATCTTCAATATGCGCATAAAGCTTTGCTTTTGATTTATCATCTAAATTATTAAATATTAATTGCTGCTCTAAAAGCTTCGTGATATCACTTTCAGAAACTTGTGTACTAGAGAGTGTTTTCCCTTCCTCATCAAACATATCGATTGAGAGTGCGGTATCCATGCCTTCTGCATAAGAAGGTATCTCAAAGCTCCTTTTTAAAACGCCAGAGCCATCATATTCAATGATTCTTGGTACTTCCACTTTTTTTCCAACAAACTCTGCGGCCCTTGATACCAAATCTTGGCTGCTTGGCGAGTTTGCAGCAAATCCATGGAAAGATTCTTCTGGAACTGAGGTCCCATCTTCTAGAACAAGCCTTGTCTTTCCATCTATAGATTCTGTAGCCACTACAGCGACTGTGCTCATTGCATTCATCTTTCTCCAAGGGTAGCCCTCTCCTTCAGAAACATATACATCATATTCATAATCACCATTGGGCACTTTGGGGAATTTTTTGCCACTAGATTTAGCATCCAGATCTGCTTGAGTGATGGTAGAATTGCCTTGCCACAAGACTTCATTTCTTCCCTTTGAAATTGGCATTTCTTTTATCTCAAGGGATTTTGTCTCGTTTCCGCGTCTTGCAATTATTTTTACCTGAGCTTCTGTTGTATCTATGGATGAGTTAAATCCAAGCTTGACAGAAGATCCTGTAAATTCTACATTATCTTCTTTGATAACAATATTTTTACCAAGATAATTTGCAGCCTTAGATACTTCTTCTGCAGAAGTTTTTCTGCCTTCATTTTGCTCTGGGGTAGTAATAGCGGCAATATCTTTGATATTAAACCTTGAGCCATTTTCTAGCGTGACTTTCCCCTCATTAATATTGACTTCAGCTATTTTTGACTCAGTCATAGTATTGACTTGCACTGGCAGAGGATTTTGATTATTAGGGGTAGTATATGTTGCCTCTATTTTAATAGAATATTGTCCTGGTTTTGCCGGCCTTTCCATATCGTCGAAACCGAGCCATTTAAAGGTATTTTCTCCTGGCTTCATATTCCTGATTTTTTCAGAATATATACGCCTTTTATTTGCATCTAGCACAGTAATTGTACCTGTGATTCTTGCGTCTGAAGGGAGATTTTTGCCTATATTATATTGAAAGCTAGTACTGGTGCCTTCTTTTCCAGAAAAGAATCTTGTATTTGCAACTTTAACATTTTTTCCAATCATTTGAGCCAGGCCAAACCTAGCTGACTCTTGCTGCATTTTAGCTGTTTCTGCTGTGACTTTTGCGGATGCTGCTTGAGCAGAGGCTGCTTGCAAGGCTGCGATCACAGGGCCTGTATTATCATGCTTGCTTCCACCACCATCAATGGCGGATACATCTGGCTTTTCCAATGTTGCGATTACCAGCTTCATGCTATCATCCGCAACTTTTTGTACGTTTTTTACTAAAGCCTCTATACCTTCACTGGCTTCTGGTCTAAGCTGAGTAGTATGAGGATCTTGCTTGAAGTTAGAATAGAACCTATCTTGCGATAAATCCGCTCTTCTGTTTTGCATGGAGATGGGGGCTGCCATAAGTTTATCTGTTATTTGGTTTTATAAAGACGTATTAACGCGGCCACCTTCTATGTCTATGAGGGTAGCACTATTACTTGCATTATAAGCAGATTTTTGCGCTAGTTCTAGGGATTTTTCAGCAGGGTCTTCAGTGCCAGACATTTCAGACCACAAATCTAGATGTTGATTGTCGCCCTGGAATGGATTATCTCTTCTTTCAAGGTCAAAGCTAAAAGACGCCTCTTTCCCAGAAGTTACTTGCTTCAATTCTTGCAAAAGCTCTTTTTGACCTTCCTGTAGAAGCCTGTAAGTCTCTGGCTCTTTGACAAGAAGCTTTATCTGCGCTTCTCCATCTTTGGTAGTGGTTATTTGAACAGATACTTTCCCTAGGTGACCAGGTTCTAAATTAATAGTAGTTGTGGATTCTCCGCTTGTTTTGCTCACTTTAGATGTAATTGAGGATATATGATCAGAAATCTGCTTAAATATAGCAGGCTTTTCTGCTTCTCCAGCCTTTGTAGAATCAATACCAATTTCAGCTGACTTTGCAGCCTCTGATGGCTTGTGAGGTGAGGCAGGAGAAAATTTAATATCCGCCTGTTGCTCAGCCTCTTGCGCCTCTATATTGAGTTCTTTAGGATTCTGAGTAAAGCCAGTATCTTGCTCGCTTCCAGAAGAATTTGTATTAGTAGTTTCTTTTGGTGTATGATGCGCTACAAGTCCCACTTCTTGAGCATCTGAATTGCTTGCCTTAGTATTTGATAGCGGTGCGGGCTCCTTGTTCACAGAGCCTTGCTGCACTGCTTTTGCTTCCGTCTCTAGCCTAGCGGGCTCCTTCTCGGGGGCGCTTAGCTCTTTTTGCGCTTGAGGAGCTATATCATCTAAAGCAGACTCGCTTTCTTGCGCGGTAATGTTTGCATCATCAGCATGTTCTGTAACTTGAATTTTTTGGTCTGCCTTGTTTTGCTGGCCCGTAGAAGGTGCTTGCATCTTTGCTTCTACAGCTGGAAGAAGCTCTTGCTCTTCCCCAAGCACTGGCTCTGCGCTTTGATTTTGCGGAGCGGCAATAGGCGCTGCAATGATTGGAGTTTCTTCTTGTAAGTCTACCGGTTCATTAAGGGCGGCTTCATTAGGGATGCTACCTATAACAAGGGCACTTGGCTTAAAGCTTTCCTCGCTTGTTGCAAGCGTAGTATCAGGTGTATCCATAACAATTACAGCGTCATCCCTATGCTCCAAAGCAAAATCTTCATCAGGGGAGATAGAGGTGTCAGTCAGCACCATAGGCGCCTCTACCAGCACCGTAAGGGGGGTAGGGTCGTTTCCTTCTAACGTCCCAACTTCTTGAGATGTAACGTTGGTCTCTTTCTCGCCTTCTTGCTCCTCTAGGGCAGGCTTTGCTTCTGTGTTTTTATCTTTGGTCTTCTCGGTGCGCGACTCAGTAGGTGAGGATTGTTCGGCCTTACTTTGCGTATCAATACTTTTTTGTAAAAATGGCGCAAAATCTTCACCAGCTTTATCAGGCCTTTCGTGCGTTGCGGCAGGCGATGGAAGTGTTGTCAGAAGATCAAACCTTATGTTCATATGAACCAATACTTACAAATTAAATTTACTTAACGCAGACATAGAAGCAAATATTGTGCCAAAAGATTTGAGAAAGTTTTTGAGCATAAAAAAACAGCCCCAGACTAAGCTAGAGCTGTTTGAATTATCTAAGTATATAGGCTATTAGTTACCTAGTTTAGCGACATCCCATGTTAGGGGCTTATTATCTGATCCAAGAACTAAATCGCCAGAACCATCATATTCAGCCGCTAAGAATGAATATTTAGGTGTGATTAATTTTACAGGCTTAATCTTCTTGCCATCATACATGAATTCCTTAGCTTGCTCACGAGCATTTGGATTGTTTTTAGAAGCTGTTTTAGCTTGAGACATAACTTTTCTCCAGAATAAATTTGGCCGGATTGTACCACCAAAACGTACAAATTGTCAAGACTTTAGGTGGGGATATATTTGACCTGCCTCTTCGTGCGCTCAGGTAAGAGCGTAGGGTGATAAGAGCTTATAGGAATCTTTTGAATGCAATCGCTTTGCCTGAGGCGGTTTTAAAATATTTTTCTAATTTTATGGTTTTTTCTTTTGTTCAACGGCAATATAACTTCTTAGTTTTACGGGGGTAAGGGCTGCTGTTGCGGGTACTTTAGCATTATTGTGGTCTTTAACTCGCTGCTTGAGGTTGCTACTAAATCCAACATAAATATTGCTGTTTGATAGTTCTAGAAAATAGACATACATACATAGAAGTTTTAATTTTTCTTGCACTTAGGGGCGTGCGAGTTAATTCCAGTCTCCCTACGCTAAAGCTTCGAGAGACACTCCTACGTTCTAATTTCTCTTCGGCCTGCCGCCCGAAGCTCAATAAGAGCGTAGGGTGGCGGAGAGAGAGGGATTCGAACCCTCGATACAGTTGCCCGTATACTTCCTTAGCAGGGAAGCGCCTTCAGCCACTCGGCCACCTCTCCATTTATCATTGAGATGGGTAATATAGCATTAGAGATTTGAATTTGCAATTATGTTTTATAAAGAATTTGGATAAAATTCCTATTAATATTCTGTGTTTTCTCTATAATTATACCAAAATGTATTCAAAGTGATAGCAGAAGAGGATATTTTGAGAGAGATAATATTAGACACAGAAACAACAGGCTTAGATACAGCAGATGGTCATAGGATTATTGAAATAGGCGCTGTGGAGATGGTGAATAAGGTACTAACAGGTGAGAAATTTCACTATTATGTTAATCCTCAAAGACAAATCTCTCACTCGGCTTATAAAGTGCATGGTATCTCAAATGATTTTCTTCAAGATAGGCCATTATTTTCTGAAATAGCAGATGAATTTTTAGAATTTATCGAAGGTGGGGCTTTGGTAATTCATAATGCAGTTTTTGATATGAAATTCCTAAATTATGAATTATCTCTGATGCAAAGACCATCTATAGATAATATGCATGTAGTGGATACCCTCCTGATGGCTAGGCGTATGTTTCCAGGGCAAAGAGCAAATCTTGATGCATTATGTAGGCGCTTTAAGGTAGATAATTCGCTCAGAGGATATCATGGGGCGCTTATGGATGCGAAGCTTCTTGCTGAAGTTTATGTAGAGCTCTGTGGTGGTAGGCAAAAAAGCTTTGAAGTCACTTCTTCCAATAAACAAAGCAATAAAAGTAAAAAAGGTGCCCCAGCCAATCATTACAAGACACCTGTTGTAAAGCCCTCAGAAGAAGAACTCCGGGCTCATGAGGCTATGCTCACAGAAATCTCTGAAAAGTAGTTTCTTGTGAAAACCCATGATCTAGGGCGGAAATGGTGCGTATCTCCGGTACTCACCTACTTAAGTAGGCTCCGTTCCTCGAACCCTTATTTCCTACTATCTCATAGGTTTTGACAAGAAACTCTGGGGTTTGCCTCCTTTGTCATTACCGCGAAGGCGGGAATCCACCTATTCTTATTCCTCGCCTGGGGGACTAATGGATCCCGCTATCTGCGTGAGGGAAGACAGTAGGAGAGTATTGGTTGGTAACTTCCAGCAAAAATAAAGAGTAGCTTATTTGACTTCTTTATCTGTTGCTATTTTCTTATCAGCTTTGGGAGCCTTTTCTGCTGCTTTTGCCTCGGGCTTTGGAGCTTCTGCCTTAGATGCCTCAGTTTTTGCGGCTTCTGCCGCAGCTTTAGCAGCTTGTGATCTCTTCAGTTTCTCTTCTTTTGCCTTTGCTGCTTCTTTTCTAGCAAATTCAAGATTTTCTTTAATACGTGCAGCCTTACCTCTTAATTCTCTTAAGTAATAAAGCTTTGCTCTTCTAACAATACCACGTCTTACAACTTTAATATGGCTAAGCATTGGGGAATAGATTAGAAATTTTCTTTCAACGCCCTCACCATGGCTGATTTTACGCACAACAAATGATGAATTCACACCCGCACTTCTTCTTGCTATAACAACACCTTCAAAATTCTGAACACGCTGCGTTGCTCCTTCAACAATTTTCACGCCAACATTCACAGTATCACCTGGCTCAAAATGAGGTATGTCTCTGCCTTCAGTTAGTTTAGTGATTTGATCTTTTTCAAACTTATCAATAGCGTTCATTATAGCTCCCCTTAGGAATTAATTTAACAATTCTGGCCTTCTTTTCTTTGTGATGTCCAAGGCCTGGCTCCTTCGCCAATCTTTTATCTTAGCATGATTTCCTGAAACTAAAATTTCAGGGATTTTTCTCCCTCTCCATTCAAAAGGTCTGGTATAGAGAGGGTATTCTAATAAGTTTTTTTCAAAACCAAAAGATTCTTCCTCCAAAGTTTCAGGATTTCCTAAAACGCTTGGGACAAGCCTTAAAGTGGCTTCTAACATAGCCATTGAAGCTATTTCCCCGCCGGAGAGTATGTAATCACCCATACTAATTTCGCATGCATTATACTCATCAATTATTCTTTCGTCAATCCCTTCGAATCTTCCGCATAAAATAATTATATTATCTTGGCCAGAGACTTCTGCTGCAACCCCCTGATTAAAGGGCTTGCCTCTGGGTGACATATAATAAATTTTATTTGCATTAGATTTTTTGATGGCAAAATCAAGAGCTTCGCCAATAACATCTGCGCGCATCACCATTCCAGCTCCACCACCATATGGTTCATCATCTACATTTTGGTGCTTAGTTAATCCAAAATCTCTTATGTTAATTATATCCAGAGACCATATCTTATTTTCAAGAGCTTTCCCCATTAAAGAGCATCCAAGAGGACCTGGAAACATTTCTGGAAAAAGAGTCAATATAGTTACTTTGAAAGTCATGGCTAGTTTGTTTTGCTTCTTAAAGTTTGGATTATAGATATGTAGGTAAGGAGTGGCAAGTTTTATAATATACAATGAATAGAGCTATTTAGCGCCTGCTTTTTTTAGCATAAAATATATATCCCTATTACCTTTGATATAGGCTATTTCACGGGCGGAGAGGTTGTTGTTATTGAGCATACCCAGTTTCGCACCTTTCATGATTAGCCATTTGGTTGCAGGGAGATTATTTTTCATGCTAGCCATGTGAACCATGCTATTGCCCAATTCGTCTGATATATCTAACGTATCATAGTAATTTTCTAATATCCTTAAATTGGATAGGTTTGAGCTATTGATCTCGCTTTTAATATTAGCTATTAAATTCCTATTACTTAAAGGTATATGGGCAACATAAGATCTTGCTTTAATAAATTTCTCTATTTGTTGGCTTTTTATAAGGCTTTCGGGAGTTCTTAGTGCCTTTGTGTATTTCTGGTAATAGCTTGGAAAAGGCATTTGGTCGAGGCTGGCCTTGTTGCTGAGTTTGCCTAATATTACGTCATCATCCTTGAATAATATAAAAACAGACTCATCCCTTACAAACCTCATTAATTTTGGATTGAGCTTTGTTTTTTTAGATTTTGTAAGGATTTTTTTTGCTTTTGTGGGCGTGGGCTTAACTTCCGCCTGCGCAGGTTTGCTTGAAGTAGCATTTGGTGCAGGAATAGGCGGCACGTCTTGGGGTTTTTTTGCTATTTGGGTGATGGCTTTGGGTTCTGGGGAATTTTCTTGCTTCTTAACAATCACTTTATTTTCTTGAGTCTGCGTATCTACTTTTTCGGTGTCTGTTAGAAGGGGCGGGGAGGCTGTGTTTGTATCCTCAGCAGGGATTGCCTCACTTTTTTGCGCTAAATGAATAGGTTCAGGTGTATCTTCCTGATTCTCTTTATCTTCTACGATTGCATCTATATTAGAGAATAAAGCTTCTATATCTTTCTCGATTTCCTCTTCCTCTTCTTCAACAGTTTTTCGAGTAAGGTGCTTATCAAGCCTTTCAAGTGAGCCTTCAAAAATTGAGTCTGGTATGTCAGTTTCTGATAAGGCTCTTGCAACTTCTGGAGCAATTGGAAGAGATGAGGAGCCTTTATCTATAAAGGGTGTAAATTCAGCATCTTCATCCCCTAGTGCCTCCTCACTTTCAGCTTTTTGAATCTCTGCTTCTCCCTTGCTTTCCTTCTTAGTTATTGGAAGAGGAAGGGGGGGGATTACTTTTGATTTTTTTAAGGATTTTTGCTTTGTCTTTTTTGTAATATCAATACCGAGGGGATTACTTATACTGCCTAGAGCATAAGCGTTACCGCAAAATGTAAATGCCAAGCTGATTATTAGAAATACATACCTCATTGAATACCCACAAGTAGCAAAATAACATGTAAGCTCTATTATATCATTTTGAATTATTATTCATATCTGCAACCAGCCTTTTTATCTCTTCAGATACTATTTGTTTTACAATGATTGGTAAATTAGCATCAAGCCAGTCCTTGATTTGAGGTTTGATCAAATCCATAACAACATCTTGAGACATTTTTGTGTTAGGCGGGATATCCTTCGGTATATTCACATCTTTGCCTAAAGTCTCTGCAGTTTCAGCAAAGGCTGCAAGGATTTTTTTGCTCTCCTTTTCGGCTTTCTCAGAAATTAAAGATTCTGCTTGTTTTGGATTTGAGGGTTGAGAATCAGCGATATTTGTAAGTTCTAGCTCTTCATATGGTGAATCATCTTCTAGGATCTTGCTTTTATCGCTAATCACATGACTTACAGATTGCAATATATCATCTATAGACATATCCTTCTTATCTGACTTGCTCATTTTAAAATCCAAAAATCTTATATTTGACGTTTTTAAACTCTTTTTCTGGGCTGAAATACTTGACCTTCAGCTTTAAATCCTTTGCAAGCATATTACCTGTTAAGGTCTTGAGCCCATACGCGGAAAGAATATGAGATTTCTTTGTCTCTACAGCACCTACTTTTGCCTTGTTATATTCTTCTTGTGTCTTGAGTACATCAAGCATTGTTTTTGCGCCAACTTCATATTCTTGCCTAATACCTTCTAATGCTAGCTTCTGGTATTCTACATGCTTATCTACAAAATCTATAGAATCTTTTGCTGCAATATAATTTTCCCATAAGGCTATCATCCTAGATTCTATATCTCGTTTTATTTGGTCTAATTGGTGGACAGCTTGCCTGCTTGCTTTCTTAGCTTTACGAATCTTTGTATAATCTGCCCCACCTTGAGTATATATAGGAATTGTGACTCTCATAGAAGTCTGAGTGGAAATGCTATTAATCTGGGACCTAGATTGATGCTTATAGTAATTTTTTTGAGCTGCTATAGACAAATCCGCGCGTGGAAGCAAAGCTGCTAGAGAAGCTTTTGTACCATTTTGTGCTTGCTTTAAGCTATGAGATGCACTGATTAGATTTAAGTTTCCTCTATGAACCTTTTCTTCGAACTCTGCAAGGTTTTGCGGTAAATCCTCGGGTAATGTAGGGAATGTCATATCATCATTAGCTTCTAAGCTAGTCATATTTTTAAATTGAGCTTTAGCGGACGATAAAGATGCATAATTTTTAGATTTATCAGCGAGTCCACGGGCTACATGTGCTTTTGCTGATGCAACTTCTGTAATTGTTGCTTCTCCAAGCTTTAACTTTTCTTCCAGCATTCTTAGGTTTTTTTGATAAAATTCTAGAGAATCAAGTGCGATATTATATTTTGCTCTTGATGCGGCAACGTCTAAATAAACCTCCAGCGCTTTTGTAAGAATCTCCTGCTCACTGTTATATAGCTTGGTTCGAGAAACCCAAAAACCAGATTGAGCCTGCCTTAAGCCTATCATGCTTCTTCCCCCAGCAAAGACGTTTTGAGTTAAGGAGATCCTATTTGTTCCTGCGGGGTCTGTCTCGCTAGATTGTGCATTTGGTATGAGGTGTGACTTGTATTTCTGCTTAGTTGTTGTAGAAGAAATTTCTCCACTAATACTAGGCAAAAATCCTCCTAATGCTTCAGGGAAAGATTCTATTTCTATTAAGAAGTTTTGTCTGGCTGCCTGCATTGATTCATTTTTTTCATAAGCTGAAGCAAGGGCTTCCTGAACATTCATCGCAAGTACATTACTACTAGATAAAATTGCAGCAGCACTGACTAACAGAAGCTTTTTCTTAAACACTATCATACCTTCTTGTGATTTTATTGATGTTATTATAAACAAGTATTAGGCTTGCTACAATTTTTTCGTCAAAAATTGCCTAAAAAATATTTTATAGCTAATTATTATGCTATAGTGCGGGCAAGGAATCGGGCAGATTTTGGACAGGGCTAAAGAATTGCTTGCTAAGATGATCCGCATTCTTGAATATAACCGCTTTCAGCTTCCGCTATGGTATAGTGTATCTTTTGTTGCAGGGATTCTATATTTTTTTGAAATTCAGAATGTATCTATAGGTTTGTTATTGCTAGCAATATTGCCTTTGTTAGTGGGAAGGGGTAATTTGCTAAAGCATTTTGTAATAGGCCTTCTTCTATCTTTCCTATTAGGTGTATTTACAACAAAGCTTAGGCTAGTAAATATCAAACCACAAACTTTGGAATATCCTATAAGCTGCGTCTTAAAAGGAGAGGTAGGTAGCGTGGAATATTCTCATAAGGGGGTAAGCTTTATCATAGAGAATCCTATTTTGTCTGAGCTTCTTATGCAAAATAATTACCTCAAAAGGGTCAAAGTTTTTTATAAGACAAAAGAGGATTTAAGGCTTGATATAGGGGATTATATAGAAGCTTCGGTGCATCTGCATTCTCCTGGTGGAAAGATTGTTTTTGATGGTTTTGATTTTGGAAAGAAGAATTTTTTTAGCAACATTGCTGCTGTGGGATATATATCTTCTAAGCTTAAAGTGGTGCATAAAAAATCTTCTGGGATAAAAGCGTTTGTAAGTAAGGTAAGAAGAAAAATATATAGTAATTTCATCAATAATATGGGTGAAGAAAGTGGTAGTTTTGCAGCGGCTTTGTTTTTGGGCAAGCAAAGTGGTTTAAGTCACCAAACATTAGATCATATAAGGAGAGCAGGGGTCTCTCATGTTTTGTGCGTTTCAGGATTGCATATGTCTCTGGTTTTTGGCTTCTTTTTTATCTTCACAAGAATTTTACTGAATTGCTCTAATTTCATAGCTTGGCGCTTTGACATTAAATTTATCTCAGCTGTAATTGCGATTATTTTTGCATTTTTTTACTTAGTGCTGACCGATTTTGGTATAGCTTCTGTAAGGGCATATATAATGTGCTTGATAGTAATGTTTGGGATGATTTTATGGAGACAAACAATATCTTTAAGGTCAGTATCAATAGGGGTGTTTGTTATTCTACTTAAAAATCCAGAATATGCTTATTATCCAAGCTTTCAGCTTTCTTTTATAGCGGTAATAATACTAATCTCAGGCTTTGAATTTATTTTCAATAATAAGAAATATTTGGGCAATTATGGAGGTATATTATCTGTATTTCTACTCAATATTTATTCAAGTGTTTTAGTTTCTATAGCTACTATCCCGATTGTAATATACCATTTTTTTATTATCTCTAATTATATGATTTTATCAAATTTATTAATAGTGCCTATAGTATCTTTCTTGATTATGCCCATAGGCATATTATCTCTAATATTGCTCCCAATATTCCCAGTGCAATTTTTAGATGTGCTCAATTCTAAAATTATAAATATTGTTATCAAAATAGCCAAATACATATCTGAATTAAAAGGTGCTGTGTATCATTTTGGACAAATAGATCCGGGATATTTGATTGTATACATATTTGGCCTTTTATGGATAGTAATATGGAGAGGAAAAATTAGATATTTGGGCTCCGTGATTATTCTTATGGCCTTTATTGGCATAGTTTTTGATGATCGACGTCCTACTGCCATAATGAATACAGAAGTAGGTTTTCTTGCCTTTAAAGATATGGAGTTAAATATAATAGGAGAGAATTTATCAAAATTTCACTTAGAATATATTGCGAGCTATTATGGCATGATCAATTATCAATATAGCAATTACAATATTTTTGGCCAAAATCTTGCTTTAAGTACAAAATTTGGAAATAGCATTAAGGTGGAATTTAGCGAGGGCCCTATTGTAAAGATCAACGGGGCTTTATTTAGGCTGCATAATGGGGCAATCTATTGCGCAAAGAGTGGCTGCACTTTAAAGTGGTTATAAATCCCCTTCTTCTTGAGTTGTTAGTTCAGAAATATCTGCAATCAAAGATTTAAGCTTATTTTTCTCTCTTTCATGGATTGTGAATTTGATTTTTTTTATGGTGAAGGATTCACCCTCTTCTGGTAATCTTCCAGCATGCTTTATTATAAGCCCTGCTAAAGTGTTAGCGGCATCATCATTAAGGTCTAGATTCATCTCTCTATTGATGTCTCGTACCGTCATTGATCCATTGATAAGATATTTGAAATCTCCATGCTTTACGATCTTGTTGACGGGCTTATCATATTCATCATCTATTTGTCCTACAATTTCCTCAAGCACGTCCTCAAGAGTTACTAAACCTTTGATTTCTCCATATTCGTCGACAACTAGCGCAAAGTGCGTCTTTCTTTTTCTAAATTCATGTAATTGCTGATTTACCAAGGAATGTTCGGGTATAAACCAAGGTTTAGTAATAAAATCCTCTATCTTGATTTTCTTGTAATCAAAGTCATTTTCATGCAAGGATTTCAGAAGGCTTCTGATATGCAAGATGCCTATAATATTGTCCTTGGTGTCCTTGTGTAGAGGGATTCTAGTATGAGTTGTTGATATTGCATGAGAGACAATCTTTTGGATAGGAAGAGCTGCATCAATAGTCTTCATATCTGACCTATGTACCATTATAGAGGATATTGGCATTGCGCTAATATCGAGTATGCCATCTAGCATATCCCTATCTTCTTTGAAGACATTACCTTCTTGATGCTGATGCTCTATTATCCCTCTGAGCTCATCAGCGCCTGTAAAGGAATCTTTTAAATTAATTCTAAAGATAAAGCAGAATACTTTCACTATTACGTCTAGAGAGTAATTGACTGGTTTTAAGACTTTAAGCATTAAATCTAGAGCGCGGGATACATAAAGCGCGATTTTTTCTGCATTTGCAACAGCAATTGCTTTTGGTATTACTTCAGCAAAAACGATTATCAATATAGACATAACGCTTGAAGAGATAATAGTTCCCACTTCTTCTCCATAAAGACCTATAAACAAACTAGCCGCAATGGTTGTAACAACGGTATTAGAGACACTATTAACTACTAATAGCGTGCTGATCACTCTATCTTTTATCTTTAAAAGATTTAGGACAATATTCGCTTTGAGACTGCCTTCTGCTTTAAGTTTCTGCATTCTTCCAGGGGAGGATGCAACTACAGCTGTTTCTATCCCTGATAAAACAGCAGAAAAGATTAAAAGGGCGATGATGAGTATTATTGTAAATATCAGCATGTATGTTTCTCTACTCCAAGTGCTTGAGTTTTTTAAATATAGACTTATTTTTTCTGTTGTGAAATATTTTCGATAGCTGTGATCAAAATTTCCTTAGAAAATGGCTTTCTAATAAAATCTTTTGCTCCAAGTGATAGTGCTTCATCAATCTGACTCATGTCTGCTACACCACTTTGCACAATGACAGAAATGTTTTTCAGGCTCGCATTAGCCCTTAATTCTTTTAAAAGATCAAGACCATTCATCTCGGGCATCATGATATCTAGTAAGATGATGTCAACATCCGTGGGGTTTGCTTTTATTTGCTTTAAGGCTTCTATTGGCGATGAAAAGAGTTTTAAATTATAGCCTGTCTTCATAAGCATCATGGATATGCTGAGCAGGGCGGCATCTTCATCATCTATAGCTACAACATTTAAATTATCTGATGTAATAGATTCAATATGGGCAGCCTTGTTCTTGGTGTTGGTAGTAGAAGGTATAGGGATAAAGAAAGAGATTTTTGCTCCCTTGCCTATGTTATTTGCAGCTTGTATGGTACCATTATGGGCTTTGATGATTTCAGATGCAATACGTAGCCCAATCCCAGTTCCTGGTATATCAGATTTGATATTTAAGCTTTTGGTGCTGTCTTTAAATAAGTTATCCAAAATATTCTTTTTAATTCCTGTGCCTGGGTCTATTACATGCACAATAATTTCTGAATCCTTAATGCTTGCATCAATAATGATATTACCATTGTCAGAGGCTTTGATTGAATTTGCTAATATGTTGCGTAGTACTAGGGCAATTTTGCTTGCATCAATTAAAATTTTTGTATCCGGGGCAATATTGGTTACTAACTTAAATTTCAAATTTTTGCCTGTAATATAGAAATTTTTGCAATCTTCTATAACTTCTTTGATAAGATCTATGATAAGAACTTTCGCAAATCTAAGTCTTACCATGCCACGCTTAATGTTGGGTATTTCAATGATATTTTCAATGAATGATGCTAGCCTTCCTGCGTTTCCAGCTATTTTCTTAGCTAACTCAAAGTTAGTGTTCATATCAAAATTGTGCCAATTTTGAACTAGGCCTTTAGAAATAGCATTAATTGCTTGCGCTGGGATGCGCATTTCATGACTTATATCATTGATAAACTCTATTTCATCCTTGGATTCAAGGTTTTTAACACGATTTTTCAATTTTTGGTTCACCCTCAAAAGACGCGCATTCTCTTCCTTTAGTTTTGAGAGTTTATTGTCATTGCTCATTTGGTCTGAAACTAATTTAAGTAATATATTACATCTATGAAAGATATTATCATGTAACTTTTGGTTTTAACAAATAGTTTTTGATATGAAGGCTCATATTCTGGCTTAAAAATAATATTCCTTGAATAGTACCAACAAAAAATACTAGATTTATTGTTTTTTATTTGCTATATATTGCTCTGCTTCGTGCAAATTATTTTGTTCCTCGGTAGCTCAGTGGTAGAGCAAACGGCTGTTAACCGTTCGGTCGCTGGTTCGAATCCGGCCCGAGGAGCCACTCCTTATCTTTTTAGGAATCTCTATGCAAGATATTTCTTTAATCGACCTGAAGACTCTAGGCAAAAAGGACGCTAAAAAGCTTTTAGAAAATTTATACAAAGACCTAAAACGATATAATAAATCATATTACGTAGATAATGTATCGCTAATATCTGATGCGGAATATGATAAATTACTTGAATTGTGTAATTTGTTAGAAGAGAAATTTCCTGATTTGCGATTGTCCGATTCACCGACGCAGACTGTAGGCTACAAAGTGCTAGATTACTTTGAGAAAGTAACGCATTCTAAACCAATGCTATCTTTGGCTAATGCTTTCTCCAGAGAGGATGTAGGAGATTTTATTGAGAGAATACAGAATTTTCTAAAAAGAGAAGAATTTTTACCAATATGTATGGAGCCAAAGATTGATGGAGTATCATTTGCGATTACTTATGAAAAAGGCGTATTAAAGAGAGCTGCAAGTAGAGGGGATGGTTATATTGGTGAAGATATTACTGAGAATGTTAAAACAATAAAGGATTTGCCTCACAGGTTAGAAGGGGATGTGCCTGATCTTCTAGAAGTTAGAGGGGAGGTCTATATAGAGAAGGCAGATTTGGAGAAGCTGAATCAAGATCAGGAGAAAATAGGCAAACAGATATTCGCAAATCCTAGAAATGCAGCATCAGGATCTCTAAGGCAATTAGATGCAAACATAGCTGCCAAAAGACCTCTAAAGTATTTCATATATGGGATAGGTGATACGGGCTTTGTGCCTAAGGATAATCAATATGACCTCCTGAAGTTTTTTGAAATTTTGGGTTTTAAGGTGAATCCAAATATTCAGTTGGCTAAGAATATTGAGGGGATTTTTAACTATTATAACAATTTGCAAGAGAAGAGAGATTCCCTGCCATATGAGATAGATGGTATAGTGTATAAGGTGAATGATTTTGCTTTGGCTGATAGACTTGGTTTTGTAGCAAGAAGCCCAAGATCAGCTTTAGCGCATAAATTTCCTGCAATTATTGGCTCTACGATTTTAAAAGATATTGTTGTTCAAGTGGGTAGAACGGGGGCTCTTACACCTGTTGCGGAATTGGAGCCAGTATCTATTGGCGGGGTTGTTGTCTCTAGAGCAAGTCTTCACAATTCAGATGAGATAAAAAGGCTAGATGTGAGAATAGGGGATAAGGTTTTCTTGCAGCGAGCAGGGGATGTGATACCTAAGATTGTCTCGGTAGATATTGAGAATCGAACAGCTGAATTGCCGACATATTCATTCCCAAGCAATTGCCCATCATGCAATATGGAAGTTTTTGAATATGAGGATGAAGCTGTAATAAGATGTGAAAATGGCCTGTCATGTCCTGCGCAGAATTATGAAAGGATTATTCATTTTGTATCGAGAAATGCCTTTAATATTGAGGGGTTAGGGAAGAAGCAAATAGAGTTTTTAATATCTAACCATTATATAGAAAATCCTTCTGATATTTTTACATTTCTAACTCAGGAGAATATAGACAAACTATCAAAAAGTGATAGATGGGGTGAGAAATCCGTATCCAATCTGATCGAAAATATAGAGAAATCGAAGAATATAAGTCTAGATAAATTTATCTATGCTTTGGGTATTAGGCATATTGGCCAGACTAATGCAAAAATTCTTGCAGAGGAATTTTTAAATGCGCCTTCTTTTTTAGAATTTTTAAACTCGGTGCATCTAGCATCTAGTGATGCAATTGAGAGGATTCATAATCTGCATGGCTTAGGGGAAAAAGCTTCAGAAATGGTAAGAGAATTCGGGCTATTGCAGCAGAATATAGATTTGGTGAGTAAATTAATTTCCAGCTTGAATATTTCTGACTATAAAACTTCTCAAATTGATTCAAAGATTTCTGGAAAAACTGTAATATTCACAGGAAGCTTAGAGTCCATATCAAGAGCAGAGGCTAAAGAAATGGCTGAAAAACTTGGTGCCAAGGTTGCAAGCGCAATATCCAAAAATGTTGATATTGTAATTGCAGGTCCCGGCGCTGGAAGCAAGTTAAAAAAAGCCCATGAGTTGGGCCTAGAAGTCATTGACGAAGCTCTGTGGCTAGAGCTCGTTTCATAAATTCAAATAATAGAATATAAGATGCAACAAATTTCTAAACTGACTCACCTTTTTGAAGAGCATAAAATAGGTGCTTATATAATTCCCACCAGTGATGAATATCAAAATGAATATGTACCTAAATCTGCTAGGAGGCTAGAATTTGTCACGGGATTTAGTGGTTCAAATGGCTTTGCTATTATCTTAAAAGATAAAGGATATTTTTATACAGATGGTAGATATTTACTTCAAGCTAAAGATGAGCTAGATCAATTCTTTGAGGTTAGAGATCAGCTTGATTTACTAGGAGACAGAGGGGATGAATTATCTGCTGATCTTAAGGGGATAAAAGTTGGTTTTAATCCTAAGCTTTTTACCAAAAAACAGCTGGAAGCTTTTTTCTCTGAAATAACTTTGATGCCAATAGAAAAAGATTTAGTTGGGCCCATTTGTAATGGTAGGCATGATTTAGAGCCTGCTTTCCTATATAATGGTGAATATGCGGGGGAGGATGCTCCAACTAAGCTTGCTAAAATAAGAGAGGTAATAGGCGATAAATATCTTCTTGTAACAGATGTAACCTCTATTGGATGGCTCTTAAATTTAAGAGGTAGGGATGTAGAATTTTCTCCCCTTCTTATATCAAGGCTGATTATCTCCAAAGACGAGGTGATTTTATTTACCAATTTGGAGAAGATTACTCCTGAAGTTAGGAATAATCTAGATTTTGTAGATTTTAGAGAAGAAGAGGAGATTGAGGGTGTTTTGGCCTCACTTGAAGTAGAGATGCTTATAGATGAAATTACATGTAGCGCTTATTTGCAGAATATCATCAGGAATCCTATTATTGCTTCAAATCCCATTATGGAATCTCAGATGATAAAGATTCCTCTTGAGATTGATGGCGCGAAAAGAGCGCATATCCAAGATGCAATAGCTCTTATCAACACTTTTGTATGGATAGAGGATAATAAGAACCAGAATATCACAGAATATGACGTAGCAAGTCAGCTAACTTATTTTAGATCCTTAGGGAAAGATTATGTTATGGATTCCTTCCCATCAATAGTGGGCTTTAAAGAAAGGGGGGCGATAATCCATTATAGGCCTCATAAAGAAAAATCTCTTAAGTTAGAAGGGGACGGAATGCTCTTGCTTGATTCTGGGGGGCATTATTTGGGCGGTACCACTGATGTAACAAGGAATTTATATTTTGGTCAGCCAAGCGAGGAGATGAAGCGCCATTATACGCTAGTTCTTAAAAGCCATCTTGCGCTTAGAGCGGCAAAATTCAAGCAACATACTTCAGGCAAGGAGCTTGATCTTATGGTTAGAAGTGTGATGCAAAAAGAAGGGCTTGATTATCCACATGGCACGGGGCATGGAGTCGGCAATTTCTTATCAGTTCATGAAGGTTCTCTTGTTAGTAAAAGAGGCCGCATTTTAAAAGAAGGTATGATTCTTTCGAATGAACCAGGCTATTATGTGGATGGTAAATATGGTATTAGAATTGAAAACTTACTCCATGTTGTAAGGATTGATGATGAATATTTAGGTTTTGAAGACCTCACTTTGGTGCCATATTACAACAAGTTAATAAACTTCTCGCTTATTAACGATTCTGAGATGAGACTTATCTCAGCCTATTATGATAGAATAAAACAAAATATAATGCCGCAGCTTAAGGGTGATGCAAAGAATTGGCTTGAGGATAATCTCAATATCTAATTTTTTCTCCCTATAGGTCTGCATGGCTTAAAAGATTTGAAGGTGGATCCCAGATATTTTCCAAGCAAAATTCTGGGATGACAAAGGTGCACAATTCTTCCGTTGAAAAAGTTAGGCAATTCTGACAGAATACCAAAGCATCATATAGAGGATAGGGCATGGCGCTCTCTTTTTAAAATAAATCCAATAAAGACATTATGTATTTACCAGCTTTACTGATTTTTGCTATTCTCAATTCCTGTATTGAATTGGAAATAGCCGCACCTTCTTTCCCACAAATCATGGAATATTTTGATGTATCAGAAAACATTGTGGGCCTTACCATAACTTATAATCTCATAGGTTTTTGTGTTGCCTCTACAATTTACGGACCTCTTTCTGAATATTATGGCAGGCGAAAAATTATGGTGATTGGCAATGGAATATTGGCGATTGGTGCAATAGGATGCGCTCTTGCCTTTTCGATGAATTTTCTACTTATATCAAGATTTATTCAGGGTATAGGCGCTGCAACTGCAGCTGTTTTGCTTTCTGCTATTGTAGCAGATTTATACGAAGCTAGAGAAGCCGCCAAAATATATGGGGGAATGAATGCCTTTATCACAAGCATAATGGCTATGGCACCAATTTTAGGGGCTATTATTACAATGTATGTTGGTTGGAGAGGAAATTATGCCTTTGTAGCATTGATCTGCTCTATAGCTTTTATCTTGCTTTACCTATATCTACCAGAAACATTACAAAAGTCTAAAAGGTCTAGTAAGTTGGGCCTTATCTTAGTGCTGAAAAATTATACAAGGCTAGTATCTAGCCTATTATTCCTTGCGACAACAATAGTGCCAAGTCTTACATATTGTGGCTACCTATCTTTTGTAGCGGTGGCTCCCTTTATATATATGAATGAATTTGGCTTATCGTTGCTTCAATATACTATGCATCAAGCATCTGCTGTATTATGTTTTGCTCTGACCAGTATTTTTGCAGGAAGGATAATAGACTTGATAGGTGCTAAAAATGCAGTAATTTGTGCGATATTATTATCTTTGATAGGCTCAATTGTGGCACTTCTAAAAATCAATATGTATATATTTACTCTAGGTATGAGCATTATTTCCATTGGATCTGCATTAATTTATCCAATAATCTTTGCAGCTTCTTTAGAGATTTTTCCAGAGATCAAAGGAACGGCATCTTCTGCAATCATGACTATAAGATATTTAATTTGCTCGATGGTGACGGGGGCAAGCATATATTTTTATGACGGGGATTATATCGCTTTAAGTCAAATTATGCTGGCTATTACATTGATTATCACCTTGCTATCTTATTATATTCTACAAAGAATAAAGCTTTGACTATTTTATCAGTTTTAAAACCTTTTTCTGACATAGATAAAATCAATCTGTTGAGTGAGGCGGTATAATATATTACACTTGGCGGGAGTATAAAGGGTAGAAAATATGAACTTGTCTCATAGAAAGGCTAAAAAAGAAGACCTAGCTAAGCTTATTGAGCTCCTGTCAGATGATGAATTAGGTAGTAAGCGAGAAGGTTGTTTTAAGCAGAATAAGGAATCTTATGAAAAAGCTTTTAAGCTGATAGATCAAGATTCTAACCAATATTTGATGGCAGTTTTTGAAGATGGTGAATTGGTAGGTACTTGTCATGCAACCTTGGTACCATCAATAACTTATATGGGAAAACCAAGATGCGCTATAGAAGCTTTGAGAGTTTTTTCGAATAAAAGAAGTAGAGGGATAGGGCATTGGATTATCAGAGAAGCTATTAATTGGGGTAGGGCAAATAATGCTAAAATATTCCAACTAACAGCAGATAAAAAACGCGCAAGGGTGCAAAAATTTTATGAATCTTTAGGCTTTGTTCATACCCACCACGGATATAAAATGTTTATGGAATAATAATGACCAACCAAATTAAAGAAACCACTGATTTTGAGCAAATAAGAGCAGAAATGAAGCGGGCGGATCAAAATTCCCTGATTTTTTTTGATGTAGATGATACAATTATTACTCCAAAATCTAATCTATTTAGACCGCATTCTAAATATTATCACTTAATAGATGATATTAAGAAGCATATAGATACTATCCCAAATTATAGAGAGATTATTTCAAATTGGAGATTGCAAAGAAAGATTGTTTTGGTGGATAATAGATGGCCGGAATTCATCAAATCCCTGAATCTTGCAAATAAAAATGTTTATGCAATTACTGCGATGAGATCAGGCTCTTTTGGCGCTATAGACAATTTAGAGGATTGGAGATATAGAGAACTTAAATCTGCTGGCGTAATGTTTAATGGTGAGTTTTTAGGCAGTGATTATATAGAAGCTCTTCCGGCGGATTTAGCATCAAAGATTGATACCCCCGCTGTTTTTTATAAAGGTTTTTTCATGACGGGGCTTTATTCCAAAGGTTCTGTGATGAGGTATATATTAGAGAATCAGCCTGCATCTAAAGTGTTTTTTGTTGATGATAGGGAAGATCATGTAAAAGATGTAGGTAAAGTGTGCGCAGAATTTGGTCTTTCCTATTCAGGCTTTATTTACCGAGGAATTGATTTGATGAAGAGTAGAAGCCCTGATTACTTAATGGAATTTCAAAAGCAGAAATTAATGGAAGAATCCACATGGTATGAAGATGAGGAAGCTGCGGAAATGTTAAAAGATGCAAAATAGGCTATTTTTATCTTTTGTATCTACCCCTTTAGGAGAAATGATCTCTATATCCGATCTCCAGTCCCTTTACATGCTTGAATATGCGGATAATCCTAACTTGGAGACAAAGCTCAAAAATCTTGCGGAAACATATGAAATTATTGAACAAAAGTCAGAGATTATAGAAAGCTTAGAACTAGAACTTGAAGAATATTTTGAAGGTGAGCTTAGAAGCTTCAAAACACCGGTGCATTTAATAGGTACAGACTTTCAGCAAAAATGTTGGCACTATCTTGCCTCTATAGAATATGGTCATACGGTAAGCTACAAGATGGAGGCTTTGGCAGTTGGGCAAGCAAGGGCATCTAGAGCAGTTGCAAATGCAAATAAAATGAATAGATTAGCTATAATCATCCCATGCCATAGAGTGATTGCAAGCAATGGCTTACTAGGGGGGTATGATGGGGGTATCTATAGAAAGGAATCTTTATTAAAGCTTGAAAGAGGCAAATAGACTATAGCCTGGCTTTTTTCCTATTTACTCTGTCAAGATAGCAAGCAACAGAGCATCTATGGTCTTTCATTTTAGCATGAGGTCTTGCGCCATGCCTGGATGGTAGGGATAATTTCCAAAGTAGGGCTTTAGTTTCATCATGGAGATATTCTACTTTTACCCTGGCTGTACCATGATGCCTATATCCTAACATAGAAGCAGCTCTTTCAGAAGCATCCAAAATACGATTTTTCCTAAAAGGCCCCCTATCATTTACCATCAAAATCACTGATTTTTTATTCTTAAGATTTGTCACTCTGACCATACATGGTAGTGGCAGGGTTGGATGAGCCGCTGTTAGCATATGTTTATTAAAAACATCGCCATTGGCAGTTTTTTTCCCATGAAATCCGTCTTTGGATCCATACCAGGACGCAACTCCTACTTTTCTATATCTAGAATATTTATAGGGTTTATAGGTTCTCCCATTAACTTTGTATTTTGATCCAATTTTGTAATGCCCCTTATATTTTGCATGGCTAGTTTTTGTTGGTTTATAATAATATCTCTTAGTGCGAGTGGCGGTGGTTGTGCTAAAGCAGCCAGATAGGATCGCAAGAGAGAGGCAAAATACAATTTTCTTGATAAGGTTTATATTTTTTAAAAACAACATGGCGCAATCAGAAATCTAAGTCAGTGTAATATTTAGGCGGTGCAAATCCTGCAATTTGATCACTTAAAATCTGCCTGAAGGAGGGTCTGGATTTTATTAGCACATACCAGTCTTTTACATTGGGATATTGCTCCCAAATGACTTCACCAAAATAATCTAGTACCGAAAGATGGCTTGCAGCGGCAAAATCAGCAAAGCTAATGGTATCCCGCGCTATAAAGCTTCTTTCCTTCAGGAGATATGAAATATAGGCTATATGATGCTGCAGGTTAGATTTAGCAATCCTTATATGATCCATTCTTGGAGAGCCAAGATTTTTTAGTAATCTGATGAGCTTCTCATCGATAAAAACTTTCGTAACTTCTATATAGAATTTGCTATTAAACCAGGTAAGCAGCCTTCTTATTTCAGCGGAGATATGGGGGTCTTTATCCATAAAGTCCATAGATTCAGAAGTATCGTGTAGATATTCTACTAATGGATATATTCCAGCAATGACATTATCAAATGGTTCTGTAAGTATAGGGAGCTCTCCCGCGGGGTTAAACTGCAGCAATTGCTCACTTAAGTTCCAGTAATCCTCCTTTACAAGGCTAAAAGAAATACCCAATTCTTTTAGCAAAATTCTAGCTTGCCTAGAAAAGGGGCATAATGGGTAATGGTAAAGTACCTTCATAAAATCTTCAAAAACAAGTGTTCAGACAAATATATTCTAATATAAAAATTAACTCACTGGAAGCTTAAGATTATAAAAGTATGAATTAAGGCTAGCTATAAGCCGGATTCTGTAAGCAAAATGCTTCGTGATCATTTATCTAGGCTAAATATTACTATTTAGCTCGTGCAACCTACCCGCATGGAACCGTAAGAACTCGGCTTAAACCATGCCTATTTGGTCTTGCTCCTAATGGGGTTTACCTGGACCTAATTAGTTGCCTAATTAGCGGTGAGCTCTTACCTCGCCTTTTCACCCTTACCCTAATGGGCGGTATATTTCTGCGGCACTTTCCCTCCAAGGGCAACCCTTGGGCCGGGCATTACCCGGCATTATGTTCTTATGGAGTCCGGACTTTCCTCATGAAAATCATGCAATCACGCACTAGCCTTAATTAGGTGGAGATTGTACCATATCACTCTACCTATGTCATTATAGAATTTAGCTGCTCTTGATGATGTTGTTGACCCCAAGGTGGTTTGGGCTGATTTGCAGGTAGGGCTATATTAGTTAACGAGTCAGTATCATCAGCCCCGAAATAGGTTAATGAATTAACCGCACGGGGGTAAGTAGTGGTTAATTTTATAAAAATATTGCCAGAATATAATATTATTTTTTAAAATTTATTGTTTCTCTAGCTCTCAAGCCCCCTTTGCAAAAGGGTATTAAAAAGGTTAATTGCCAAAGATTAAAAAATCTACTTTCTTAACTATTTGTTAAGACCTTCATGTCATAATTAACAATTGCGTAGGTTAATATTTTAACTATTAACAAGTTAAGCTCTAAACGAAAGAGGCTCTTATGACACAGGAATTAGTTATTTCTTTTGGTGAATTTAATGATTTTGATCCTATGCTGCGGCAAACCGCTGAGGATTGGAGACCTTCTCCAGAATCATTGTTTTTAACTTCCTCATCTTTAACAAATATTTCCTTTGTGGATTCTGGAGACGAGTCCTCTTCTTTGCCTCAGAATACAAGTGCCATAGAAGGTGACCAAAAAGCTACCGCTTCTGCTACAGAATATTTAGAATCTGCTGATACAGTCAATAGAGAAAAAATTGCAAAAATAGAGCAGGAACTCTCAAAGGAGAGAGAATATACACCTAAAGCTTTAAAAAAGCTTGAAACTGTTATGAAGAGTAAAGAGACAGCATTCAAAGATGAGATTGAAGAAAATGATAATCTTATGGCATTAATTGCTGGTCTGCAGGAAACACTTAAGCAGCAACGAGACCAAGAATTTGACACTAGGATGAAGATGCTTGATGATAAGCAAGCAGAGTTGGAGCAAAGGAAGATGGAGCTTGAAGCCCTTATAGAGCTAGATGTTCAACTACAAGATAGAGATGATGCAGGAACAAAATCATATGATGCGCTTAAGAAAGTAAAGAAGAAATACCCATCATCAAGTGTCGCCTTACAAGGCCAAATTAGGCAGGGGCAGATAGTTGATTATTTAGAGGATAAGCTTGAACTATGTTTTAAAGAGCAGCATATGGAACACCTTTTTCCTAAAACTAAGGATTTAATATTAAGCAAATATGTTCAAGGGGCAGCACGGCCCGAAGATGCAGCCCCTGCAAAAAGTGTTCTTGCTAAATTGACAAGTAAGGTGAAAGGAGAGAGATCAGCGCAAAGGCAAGATTTTTTAGTATCGTTTAAAAAGATGGTTGCAGAGGATCAAAAGTTTCAGGTGGCAGAGCTTAAGGCGCTTGATTTTGACAATGCATTAAAAAGGATTGCTGCTCAAAGAAAATCTCTTGAATCTGTCAATCAGGATGAGCTTACTAATGAAAACATACAGAGTTCTCTTGCTTCACTACAATATTATGAAGCAGGTTTAGCAGATTTGCGCATTGATGAGGTGGAAGCAGAATATATTGAAGCTCAAAATCAATACAAGCAATATGCGCAAGGTCTTAAGGCAGAAAGCCAAAAAATTAGTGGATTAGAGGCAATGCTCATAAAGCTAGAAGGCTTACAATTAAATACAACTCTGGGTGCATTAAAGAATAAAGCAAATGATTCAAATTCCATATTTTCTCCGGTTTTAGAAGCAAATTTACTAGAAGCATCTAAAGCTAGAGAGTCTTTATTAGAGATTAGGTCAGAATTGGTAGGCAAATTACACGGTTTAGATCTAACTTCTACAGCTATTTCTACAGAACAAGGCAAAAAATATGCTGCTGATATTGCTTTTGCTGTTGAAGTGGATGGATTGTTAGTTGTCAAAGAAAATTATCTTAAAGAAGATATAAGGTTAAATGATGCTGCAAATCAGTTAGAGGAAGCAGAAACAGATCTTGATAGTGAATTAAAAAAGACTAGCTTACTAATTGAGGGGTTAGAGCAATATAAATCATTTTTAGAAGAGCTAGAGGATGAATCTGTAGAAATAGATGATGTGGATGCAATGCTAGCAAAGCTTCATGAAAGCAACCGAGCGCTTGAGGTAAGAAGAGAAGAATTACAGAGAAATAGAGTCATTCTCAATGACAAGCTAGATAATATAGATCAAAAAGTAGACACCATCAATGATGCAATGGCTAATCTAGGAGAGGTTGGTCGCAAGATTGCACAATCAACGCATAATCTAAAGGTAAGCTATGAGTCACATATTGATGTTTTAAATACTACTCAGGGCTTGTTGGATCTCCTCGCAGAGGAACTTAAAGCTTCACAGCAAGAAGCAGAGGTAAAGCCAGAACCTATTTTTGTAGAAGAAGATGAGGAGTTTCAGGTAGTAGATGACGGAGAAGAAGAGGATGAAGAGCAAGGTATGAGTTTATTTGATGAATTAAATATGTCTCTTGCAGATGAGTTAGCGGCTGTGGGTGAATTTAATGGCTTTGTACAAGGAAGCATTATGACTTCTACCCCACAAAAGAAACATGGGCACAAGCGCTCTGAAACAGTTGCATGGACTCATGATGTTAACGGTGAGCCTACCTTCTACTCACTACAAACTAGTGAAGAGAAAGATATTGCTAGAGCGGCGCTGAGTCAGCAAAGATTATCCAAGGCAATGGCTATAAGCCCAGTAGATCAGGCTAAGAGCACAGGCAAGGCTGTTACTTCGGATGTTGCTAGCATTCCTGCTGAATTATCCAAGGCAATAGCCATAAGCCCAGTAGATCAGGCTAAGAGCACAGGCAAGGCTGTTACTTCGGATGTTGCTAGCATAGATCACAAAAATGACAAAGCAGCTGCTAAGCCAGAAAAGGATAGCAATATAAATAGTAATAGATTTGATGTAAGAGAGTTTGTTGAGGCTTTAGAGCATAGTCACAACAATCAAAAACATGCAGATGAGGCTTTGCTTCAGCCAGATACAAGCTTAATACCGACTCCTGCAACGAATAAATATCATATTAAGGGAGTTGAGTATGCGGAAATTTATACTGGTAAAACATATGATGCTTTGGTAGGCGCTATTAATGCTAGCAATAGCAATGTACCACAGGTACATGACGCGCTAGCTGCGAGATTGGAAAATGCACATAATTCACATAATCCACAAGTGGCAGAATATCTTAATAAAGTCTTGCCAGTTGCAAGTGAATCTACGCCTCGCCTATCTAATGATATTTCGCTTGATAAATTAAATAGTGAAGTGGCTCAAGAGCTTCATGCTAATGGATATAAAATTGGTGAGATATTTACCGAATTTATAACAAGAAGGCACCTAAATGGTGGTATGTCTGGAGCCATTATGGCTGCAACCACTGCATAATTTCAGATACCGCAAGGTGGGGGATTCCCAGCTAGCTACAAGCTAGTTGGGATTTTTAGTACCAAAGTGATATTACTATTGAAGTTATAGCAGCGCATTCCTATATGTATAAATATACAGCAAAAGGAGGTATGCTATGAGACTTGATAAATTCACCAATAAGGCTAAGAACATAATTACTGCTGCTCAAGGGTTAGCTGCAAGCAGGGATAATCAACAAATTACTCCCTTGCATATTTTAAAATGTTCTATAGATGATGAAGATTCTTTTGTAAGAAATATCTTTTCAATGTCTGGGGCAAATTTAGAAATACTCTTATTTGATATAGAGCAAGAACTTGAAAAACTCCCTAAAATTTCAGGCTCAGGGCAAATTTTCTTTAATTCTGAAGCTTTAAAAACATTAGAAAAAGCAAGTGCATTAGCAAAAAAATCTGGGGATTCCTTTGTATCAACAGAAAGGATATTGGAAGGGTTATTTGAGGATAAATTAGTTTCAAAAATTTACTCTAATGCAAATATATCAAAAGAAAAACTAGCAGCTTCTATTGTATCTCTTAGGAAGGGGAGAGTGGCAGATACAGAGGCTTCAGAAGGCAGTCTTGATGCATTAAAGAAGTATGGAAGGGATGTAACAGAATTTGCACTTTCTGGGAAGCTTGATCCGGTGATTGGTAGAGATGAGGAGATCAGACGCGCAATACAAGTATTGTCCAGAAGGTCTAAAAATAATCCTGTTTTAATAGGTGAACCTGGAGTGGGTAAAACAGCTATAGTGGAAGGGCTTGCGAGTAGGATAATTTCAGGGGATATACCAGATTCTATTGCAAATTGTAGGATTATTGAGCTGGATATGGGGCTTTTAATTGCTGGGGCAAAATATCGGGGAGAATTTGAAGAAAGGCTTAAAGCTGTTTTGGCTGAAATCAAAGAATCAGCTGGTGAGACTATATTGTTTATAGATGAAATACATACTCTAGTGGGGGCTGGAAAAACAGATGGTGCGATGGATGCCTCAAATCTTTTAAAGCCGATGCTTGCTAGAGGAGAACTGCATTGTATAGGAGCCACAACCCTTGATGAATATAGGAAATATATAGAAAAAGATGCCGCTCTTGCGAGGCGCTTTCAGCCGGTATTTGTAAGTGAGCCTAGTGTTGAGGATACTATCTCTATCTTAAGAGGTATAAAAGAAAAATATGAAATGCATCATGGAGTGAGGGTCACAGATAATGCAATAATTGCAGCAGCCACTTTATCAAATCGTTATATTACTGACAGATTCCTTCCTGATAAAGCAATAGATCTTTTGGATGAAGCTGCAAGTAGGCTCAAAATTGAAATTTCATCTAAGCCAGAAGAACTTGATGAATTAGATCGAAAAATCATTCAGATGAAAATTGAAAGAGAGGCATTAAAGAAGGAAAGCGATGAAGCCTCCTCTAAAAGACTTAAAGATTTAAAATCTGAATTAGACAAGCTGGAGGCAAAAGCACATGATCTGAATTCTGCATGGGTTGCTGAAAAATCAAAAGTTGTGGCTTCTCAGAAGCTAAAAGAAGACTTAGATAAAGCAAAACTGGAGCTAGAAAAGGCAGAAAGAGAGGGAGACCTTTCAAAAGCTGGAGAGCTGAAATATGGACAGATACCTGAGCTTGAGCTTAAAATTTCTGATTCTCAAAATAATACTTCAAGTAGTCTAATCAGAGAAGAAGTGAAAGATGAGGATATTGCTCTTATTATTTCAAGAGTGACAGGTATCCCTATTGATAAAATGCTTTCAAGTGAAAGGGATAAGCTTTTAAATATGGAAGGAGCATTAAATCAGAATGTAATAGGCCAAAAGGATGCAATCAAGGCTGTGTCGGATGCTGTAAGGCGAGCTAGAGCGGGCCTCCAGGACCAAAATCGTCCTCTTGGGTCATTCTTGTTTTTAGGGCCAACAGGAGTTGGAAAAACAGAGCTGACTAAGGCTCTAGCAAATTTCCTCTTTGACGATAAAAGCGCAATATTACGTGTAGATATGTCGGAATATATGGAGAAGCATTCAGTTGCGAGATTGATTGGTGCTCCTCCAGGATATGTGGGATATGATCAAGGTGGGTATCTGACTGAGGCGGTGAGGAGAAGACCCTACCAGGTAATATTATTTGATGAAGTAGAAAAAGCTCATCCTGATGTGTTTAACATTCTACTCCAAGTGCTTGATGAGGGGAGGCTCACGGATTCTCAAGGCCATGTTGTTGATTTCAAGAATACTATAATCATTCTTACCTCAAATTTGGGCTCAGAAGTACTATCTTCTGATGATAAGAAAGACTCAGAAGAGCAGCGCGAACAAGTCATGAATATAGTAAAGCGTTCCTTTAGGCCAGAATTTTTAAACCGTCTGGATGAAATTATTATGTTCCATAAATTATCTAAGGAGCATATGGGGGATATAGTCAGAATACAACTAAGGAATTTGGAGGAGATGCTCAGGCAACAAAATATCTCTCTAGAAATCACAGATCAGGCGCTTGATTTTATTGCAGAAAAAGGTTTTGATCCACTTTATGGCGCAAGGCCTCTGAAAAGAGTAGTGCAAAGGGAATTACAAAATGAGCTGGCAAAAAGCTTACTTGCGGGTAGTATTTTGCCAGGCGCTACAGTGAAAATAGATGCTAAGAATGATGCTATTTTAATTGTATAAGGGCTTTAGCCATCCATTTTGCCCCAGCTTGAGCCAATTTTTACATCGACTATCAAAGGGACTTTTAAGTTTGTAACATTTTGCATCTCTTTTGCAATAATAGGGGTTACAATTTCTACTTCATCTTTTGGTGCTTCAAATATGAGCTCATCATGCACTTGGAGAATCATCTTTGTTTTAAGCTTTTGCTCAAAGAAAATTTTAGAAATATTAATCATAGCAACCTTAATAATATCCGCATTAGAGCCTTGGAGTGGGGCATTGATCGCTGCTCTTTCTGCAAAGCTTCTTAAGGGATAATTTTTACTATTGATTTGAGGTAACATACATTTTCTACCGAATATTGTAGTAACATATCCATTGGTATGCGCATATTCCTTTGTGTCTTCCATATATTTTTTAATACCAGGATATTTTCCAAAATATAGGTCGATATATTTGCTTGCTTCCGATGTATCAATGCCTAATTGTTTTGCGAGCCCAAACCCACTAATGCCATAAATAATGCCAAAATTTATCGCCTTAGCTTTCCGTCTTAGCTCTGAAGTTACATCATCGAGTTTAACGTGAAATATTTCAGATGCAGTAGAAGCATGTATATCTAGCCCGTCCGTAAAGGCTTTGGTTAAATTTGGAGTATCAGCAAAATGACATAATAATCTTAGCTCTATTTGTGAGTAATCTGCGGATATTAAAAGATTATTTCTTTCCGCAATAAATGCATTTCTGATCAGCGCACCTTCGGGAGTTCTAATAGGGATATTTTGAAGGTTCGGATCTTGTGAACTTAATCTTCCAGTTGTTGTAAGATTTTGTATAAAAGTTGAGTGAATTCTATTAGTTTTTTTGCTAATTTGCTTTTGTAAGGCATCCGTATAGGTTGATTTGAGCTTAGTGATAGACCTATATCTCAGTACTAAATCTGCTATTTCAAATCCAGCTAAGCTTAAATTTTCTAGAACTTCTACATTGGTTGAATAAGTCTTTGTTTTTTTAGAAACTTTGCCTGATGGGAGGCTCATTCTTTCAAATAGAATCTCCCCTAATTGTTTTGGGGATGCTATGTTGAATTCTGTACCAGCCAGATCATATATTTTCTGCTCAAGGGATTTTATTTCATCTCCAAATTCATCCGACATTTTAGCAAGCATAGTTTGGTCTATTTTAACTCCTTCATTTTCCATATCTACCAATGCGTAGCATAGTGGGAGGTCTATATCGTAATAGAGTGATAGTGCATTAGATTCTTTTAACTTCGTCAGATATTCATGAAAAGTATTTATAAAATCAGTAATTGGCGTCAATTCATAGAATTCACTAAAATCTGCCTGAGAAAGCCCTGCTGAAGTGGCGTAATGCATCAGTGATAAATCCTCAAAGGCTTCTAACCTAATATTTGCATCAATATTCTTGAAGAAATGGATAAGCCTTTTCAGATCATAGGTAATTTTCTTTACAGAAGAATCCGCAAATACATCATACAGGTTTGCTAGATTTATTTTTGATTGCTTGATGCTAAAAAGATCTGTCTGCTCTAATGTGCTACTTAATCCTTCACTTATTACATAATGTTGCCTATTATCATATGCCAAATTTATCTTGTTGGATTTATCAAGAAAGACGGCCAAATACCCACTATATTTTGCATTTTTCATGACCTCATCTAGATCTTGGGTATTTTGTACTTCTTTCAGTATAAGGCTTGTGTCTTTTGGGTTTTCTTCAAGGTCCATTCCAAATATTTTTTCAGCTCTTGTCATAAGAGATTTAAAACCATACTTAGCTATGAATTCTGATAATGTCTGCCTTTTGGGGCCGGGCCAGTCTAAATTATGATTTGTTGGAATATCTATATCATATTTTAGGCCAACTAATTCCCATGATTTTTCTATCTGGTCTTTGTTATCTTCAATGATTTTGCGCCTTCTATCTTGCTTTATTTGAGATGAATTAGCTATAATATTTTCTAGCTTGCCATGCTCATTAATAAGCTCAGCTGCGCTTTTGGGGCCTATCCCCGGTGCTCCTGGTATGTTATCTGAACTATCTCCAATGAGCGACAGGGCATCCCTTACATTCTGTGGTCCAACTCCAAATTTCTCATATACAGAATCTTCATCTATATATTTGGATTTCATGGGATCATACATCATCACATTATCTGAGATAAGCTGCATAAGGTCCTTGTCCGAAGAGACAATAATCACTTTTTCCCCTTTGGAAGCGAGGTTATTTGCTATAGTTGCTATAATATCATCTGCCTCCACTCCTGGCTTTTCAATAATATTGAGGCTTAAAGAGGATGCAGCAGTTCTAACCAGGGGTAATTGCGTCTTTAAATCCTCCGGGACTGGGGGTCTGTTGGCTTTGTATTCAGGATATATCTCATGCCTGAAATTCTTTCCTCCACCATCAAAGACGACAGCGCATTTGGACGGCCTGAAGTCATTTACCAGCTTAATTAACATAGATGTAAAGCCATATAAGGCTCCAACGGGCTGCCCTTCTGGAGAGGTTAGAGGGGGCTGAACATGGTAGGCTCTGAACACGAAGCCATAGCCATCAATCAAAATAGTTGGTAAGCTCTGGGCCTTAGTCAAGTTAACCTCTTTTTGCAAAGTTATTTTCGGCAAATTCCCAATTCACAAGTTTATCCAAGAAGATATCTAGATAGTCTGGCCTCTTATTCCTGAAATCAATATAATATGCATGTTCCCATACATCGCAGGTAATTATAGGTAGCAATCCTTCAGTGATAGGAGAATCTGCATTCAAGCTTTTTGTGATTTGGAGTTTGTCCTTATTCCACACTAACCAAGCCCACCCAGAGCCAAATTGAGTCGCTCCAGCTTCCTTGAATTTGGCTTTAAAACTTTCAAAATCACCAAAATCCTTGACTATTTGTGACAATAAGTCCCCTGAAGGCTCTCCTCCCCCGTTAGGCTTCATCGAATGCCAATAGAAGCTATGGTTCCAAATTTGGGCTGCATTGTTAAAAATGCCAACCATATCGGATTTTCTATGTGAGGCTAATATTACTTCCTCTAGAGATTTGCCTTTGAGTGGGCTATCTGCAAGAAGCTTATTTAGATTTACTACATAAGCATTATGGTGCTTTCCATGGTGAAAATCCAGGGTCTCTGGTGTTAAATAAGGGCTTAAGGCTTCTTTGCTATAAGGTAGTGTGGGTAGAGAAAATTCTATACCTTCTTGGTTTGCTTCTGTTGAATATATCATTGTATTTACCTATTATAATTAGTGATATCTGCATTCTATTTACCGATCTTTCTTTGGTCAAGATCTAAAATCTTCCTTTTCCTTAATCCTGGTTTAAATTTTTATGTAGCATTAAAACATCAGCCATACTTATATATAAAAGCTTTTCTAAAAAAGATTATCAGTATTATCAATTTTTCATCTAAGATAATTTGTGTTATGAAAATAGGTGAAGAGAATGCCTTCAGAATTGTCCACAGATCCTCTTTTTGTTGGCCTCACAAGACCTACCTTAATTTTTGGGGTAAGTATACAATATGCTATGTTAAATATGATAGTTTCTGTTGTAGGTTTTATCCAGACGTCAAGTTTCAAGATAGTTGTTGTAGCGGGCATAGTACATGGTATTGGATACATATTATGCTTTAAAGAGCCAAGGTTTATGGAATTATATACTAATAAATTTTCTAAATGTAACAATTGTTCTAACAGGATGTATTACGGAGCAAATTCTTACGACATATAGGTGTAATTAGTTTATGTTAAAACTTACCAAGACTGCTACAGCAAAAGATTCGTACGCAAAGAACGAGCTTCATACAGATCATTTTATACCTTACAAATGTCATTGGGACAGGAATACAATATTAACAAAAAACAATGAGCTTCTTCAAGTTATCAAGCTAGATGGCTATTCATTTGAAACTGCGGATGATGAAGATTTAGATATTCGGAAGAGTATGAGAAATCTTCTATTTAAAAATATGGCTTCTGGCAATATTACCCTTTATTTCCACACTATTAGGCACAGAAAGCCAATAATGCAGGTGAAGAATGAATTTGGGGATGAAGTCAGATCTCGGAATTTTATGAACTACCTCAAGAGGGCTTGGGCTAGAAAATATGCTGAGAAAGAATCTTTCTTTAATGAGCTGTATGTCAGTATCTTGTACAAAGAGGATACTGCCGGTGCTGCTGTGCTAGAATCCATATATAAAAGGCTAAAGCATGGGTCAGACAAATCCTCTTGGGAAGCGGATATGCGTGAAATGGCTGAGAATTTAGATGAATTATCTAGCCGAGTACTGAATACTTTTAAGGATTATGGCGCAAGAAGACTTGAAGTTGTTTCAGAAGAAGATGGTGAATATTGTGAAATATTAGAATTCTTGGGCACTATAGTGAATTGTGGCAAGTCACAGCCTATGAGAGTATGTAGGAATGATATAGGTAGGTATATACCCACTCATAGGCTATTTTTTGGATCTAAATTATTAGAAGCCAGGGGGCCTCAAGGCTATAGATATGCTGGCATAGTAAGCGTTAGGGAATATGGTCCTTCTACTTATGCGGGGATGCTGGATAAATTCCTTCAGACCCCATATGAATTTGTGATGACCCAAAGTTTTATTTTTGCAAATAGGACTGTAGCTATTGGAAAAATGCAGTTGCAGCAAGATAGGATGATACAGGCTGAGGATAAAGCCGTTTCTCAAATTAGAGAAATTTCCTATGCACTTGATATGGCAATGTCAGGAGAGATAGGTTTTGGAGAGCATCATTTTTCCATTTTATGTGTAGATCAAGATATAAAGCAGCTTGAAAATACCCTTTCTATGGCTGCGGTTGAATTGTCTAATTGTGGAATACAACCCGTAAGGGAGACTGTGAATCTCGAGCCAAGTTATTGGGGGCAGCTGCCGGGAAATAACCACTTTATAGTGAGAAAGGCTACAATCAACACACTTAATTTGGCTTGCTTTGCTTCCATGCATAATTACCCTAAAGGTAGGGTGGATGGAAACCATTGGGGAGAGTATGTAACAGTATTGGATACTACTTCTGGCACACCTTTTTACTTCAGTTTTCATGTAAGAGATGTCGGACATACATTGATAATAGGGCCTACGGGTGCTGGTAAAACTGTACTTATGAATTTCTTATGCGCCCAGGCTCAAAAATTTAAACCACGTATGTTCTTCTTTGATAAAGATAGGGGGGCAGAGATTTTCATTAGGGCTTTAGGGGGAGTTTATACAGTCATTGATCCGGGCGGAGGATGTGGATTTAACCCTTTCCAATTAGAAGAAACTAGTGAGAATAAAACATTTCTTTTAGAATTAATGAAACTCTTAGTGACGGTGAATGGAGAGTCATTAAGTGCAGATGATTTGAAATCTTTATCTCAGGCTATAGATGGTAATTATAAGCTAGACAAAAAAGATAGAAGGCTTAGCAACATAGTGCCATTTTTAGGCCTAGATGGCCCTGGAACATTGGCTGGTAGAATGGCGATGTGGCATGGGAATGGCTCGCATGCTAGGATCTTTGATAATGCGGAGGATAATATAGACTTAAAGAAAGCCAGAATCTTTGGTTTTGAGATGGCAGAATTGTTAAAAGATCCAGTTAGTCTAGGCCCTGTTCTTCTATATGTATTTCATAGAATTAATCTATCTTTAGATGGTTACCCAACTATGCTAGTCTTAGATGAAGCCTGGGCTCTTATAGATAATGAGGTATTTGCTCCTAAAATTAAAGATTGGCTGAAGGTGCTTCGAAAGCTGAATACTTTTGTAATTTTTGCTACTCAATCTGTTGAAGATGCGGCTAAGAGTAAAATAAGTGATACCTTGATTCAGCAAACAGCAACCCAGATATTTCTTCCAAACTTGAAAGCTACAGAGGTTTATAAAACAGCTTTCATGCTAAGCCAAAGGGAGTATATGTTGATCAAAACAACTGATCCATCAAGTAGATTTTTCCTTGTAAAACAGGGTGTGAACGCGATTGTTGCAAGGGTTGATCTCTCTGGGATGGATAATGTAATCAATGTATTGTCTGGTAGGACGGACACAGTGCTTCTTGTAAAAGAGCTTCGAGAAAAATATGGAGATAATCCAGAAAAATGGCTTCCAGTATTTTATAAGAAAGCCGCTGGGGGATCTTAGTGAGAAGCTACCTAAATAAGATTCTATATAGTTTTTCGGTTTTAGTATTGTTATTTAATATAAATATCAATTCAGCTAAAGCTGACTTTGCTGAAGTCACAGAGATGTTATCAACTGCCACATGTGATACAGAAGGCCTACATAATTTAATTATGGAGCCTTTTACTCACTCATGTATCCAAGATACTTTTATGTCACTGGTGGTATCGAGTGTCCTTTCTGGAGGGCTCCATACGCTCTTTATGGGGCGTTTGAGAATGGATGACCATCATATTCTGCCTGGAAATTGCTTAAGAGAGAATAGAGCAAATCCTGACAATCCTACAATATCCTTTGGGCTTTGTGCTAACCTTTTTATAGCTGACCCTGGTTTGGGGCGAGCAGCTATTGGTAAAGGTATGATAGCCCATAGGGCAGAAATGTTAGCGCGAGTAATTGGTTCTGCGGCTACTGGTGGTGATGTAAAGCAATATTTCAGGAGAATGACAGACTCTTCTGAATATACGGTTATATATTATGACAAGCATGATGGAGATTGGGGAAGCTTTATTGACACAGGCCTGATTCTTCCTTGGAAAGTAGAAGAAAGGGGGGATAGAATTTGTGTTACTACTATTGGGGCCACAATTCTAGTGGGTAATTGGCTAGCAGTTGGCTGTAAATACATAGCAGAGCCTTTTCCAGATTCAGTATATGCAAGCTTCTTCCAAAATACAGGAATGGATCCTGAGAAAGTGCCCCCTGAGATGGTGGAGTATTTGAATTGCGCTACAGCGGGTGGTTGCTCTGCAAGAGCGCAGGTATATTCGCAGGCTACGATTTCTATCTCTAGCACAATTATCGAATGTATCAGAGAGATGATTATAAAAATGCTGATCAGTAAAGATGTGTGCGTTATAGGGAACTTTGATGGGGTGGAGCGTATTAGCACAGCGGATAGTTCTTTCTACCAGTTTCAGCGCAATATGCAAAGGGCAGTAATGGCCTTTTTAACATTATATATTATGTCCGTTGGGTTTAAGATTCTCATGGGTGGGGCTCAAAAGATGCCACAATCTAGTGAGCTTATAATGTATATTTTAAAATTTATGCTAGTAGTGTATTTTTCTGTGGGTATGAACATCACTCCTGGAGGGCAAAGATTTGATGGGATGATCTCCTTTGTCTTTCCTATATTATTAAACGCTGCAGCTGAGATATCTACTTGGGTGGCAAATGCCGCTCCTTCTGGCCTATGTAGATTTCTTCCTACAGACTATCCTGATGGTTTAGGCCATTTAGCATTATGGGATGCAATTGATTGTAAAGTTGTAAATTACTTAGGTATTGATGCTTTGTTGACTATGTGGAAGGATACAGGTTCTCCAGATCCTCTGGGGTATAATATACCGCCTTATGCATATTTGATTGTACCTGCGCTTTATAGTAAGCAGATTAACCTTGTGATTTTATGTATTACATATCCGCTTCTTGTATTATCACTGGCTGCTTACCTTGTGAACGCATTTGCTGTTTGTTTGATTGCTATCGCAATATTAGGGATATTAGCTCCATTATTTGTGCCTATGGCTTTGTTCGAGTTTACAAAGAGATATTTCCAATCTTGGTATACTTTAATGATTTCTTTTGTACTTCAGCCTGTTGTGGTAATAGGGTTTATGACCCTAATGTTTTCATTATATGATTTTGGTTTTTATGGAACTTGTAAATATATTCCCTTAGAGGTGAAAAAGACCGTTAATACTGGGGATGTAGTTACAAAGAAATTATTTATCATAGATAATGAGATGGGTCATTATGAATCTGAGAAGGAATATAAAGCATGTACAGAAAGTATCGGTTGGGTGTTGAATAATCCTCTAGCCGCTACAGCTGCCAGACTTGCTTCATTATCACCAGATGGTAGAACTATAGATATGAGCGCAGCTCCTGAAGCGGAAAAGAAAATGGCGGATTATATAAAGCAATTTGGAGCTTTATCGGGAGTCACGCCAGCTGCAGGCTTCTTCTTAGGGTATTTTGCCTTGGCTGCGAATTTGTCATGGACAATGATAGTGAACTTATTCATATGCTGCTTGCTGATATATCTGATGTATGAGCTTAGTTCACAATTAGGTGAATTTGCTGCAGATATTGCTCAAAGCGTTACACTCTCAGGAACGATTGGTCCTAGAACTGTTGTAGATAAAGCTACAGATGCCTTGCAGAAACTTGGCAAGCAGGCCAAAGGAGAAGATAAAGAAGATCCATCAATGGGTAAAGGGGAAGGTGAAAAGAACCCCTCAATGGGCAAAAGAGGCGGGACTGGGTCACCATCTATGGGCAAAAAAGATTCTTCATCATCTCCATCAATGGGTAAATCTAACTCATCTGCCCCTTCTATGGGTAATGGAGGTAGCTGAAGATGTATAGACACTTCCTGATTGCTTTAAAGATAATGTTGCTCTTAAGTATTGCTCTTGCTTCAAGTGTATTTTCCTGTCAGCTTAGTGATTGTAAGGCAAGGCTTAGAGGGGCTAAAGCTGAGCTAAGGCACAATTCTGTTCATGGGCATTTAATAGAAAAGATCACTTTATCCAATTGTTGTGCTCCAGAACGTGCTGGTGGAGCTATAGATGATACTTTAAAAATTATATCAATAGATTCTGTGGATGGCGCTTCTTATGGCCCTGCAGTGCTTAGGTCTGGAGATGAAATACTTTTGAGGAATGTGCCAGGCAATGCTGATTTCATATTTCACCCTAGCTTGAGCTCGATCACCTTGAAAGCTGAGTGGGGGGAGCCTACTTGCATTATGGGGATGTGCAGAAGAGATTTATGCTTAAATGCCCCTTCATATCTTGGTAATGCCCCAATAGTTTGCAGGCATTATAGTCAAATTCCCGCAGGTAGTGATGCTGCTTTTGTAGAAGAGGAGCCAGAAGTATGTAACATAGTGGCATCATCATGTAGTGCAACTCATGTATCACAATCGATGTTTTCTTTCACTGGTCCTGCTATTGAATGTTTAACTGATACTTTAAGACAGAATTTCTTTGAGAGGCAGCCCGGATGTATTCTTAGCGAGGATACAGATGCAAATGTGAATATGTCATTTTTGGCTAGTTTTTCTGCTTTTCAGGAGGCCTTAAAAGTTTCTGTAAGAGCTTTGCTTATCCTTTATACAATTGGCTATGGTATCAAAATTATACTTAATCAGGATGAGTTTAGTGCAGAATCAGCTATAAAATTTGTATTAAAAATGATTTTAGTTGGGTATTTTGCCGTTGGTTGGGGCCCTGCATATTTTCAGGATGGTGTTAAGACAACTAAAAATGGAACTTTGGAATGGGCCTTGCCGATTCTCACCCAAGTGACTAGTGATTTTGCATCTATGGCTTTTGGTGCTGCAAGTGCTGGAAGAGGATTATGTGAATTTGATAATGATAATTATCCTAAAGGTCATGGATATTATGGACTTTTTGATAGAATTGACTGTAAGCTAGGCGCATATTTTATGGTTAAAAAAGTATATGGTTTTGGTTTTTTAGCTACTGATACTTTTGATAGAGGTTGGAGAAAAATTAGGGTCCTGGAGCCCCCTGCAAGTGACTCAAGACCTGAGAGTGATTTTTCACTGAGGGATTATGCTCAGGATACAGCACAAGTAGGACTTTGGATTATCATCTTTAGATTTATTTTAGGTGGGCAGTTCCTCATCTGTATAGCATTGCTCTACTTTATGGTAATAATAATATCCCTTCTTTTAGGGTTCATAAGCCTTTACACAATATGTCTAGTTACCCTACATGTGCTTATATATCTATCGCCAATTTTTGTACCTATGGCATTATTCCAAAGAACGCAAAACTATTTTGAATCCTGGTTCAAGGTAACGCTATCTTGCGCTTTGCAACCCATGGTAATGGCAACTTTTATGGCAATGATGTTTACTCTATATGATGATGTACTATTTGGCACCTGTGAATTTAGAAGGCATGATTATACAGATGGCAATAGCTATAAGAGTGTGTTTGAAATTATGATTCCAAGAGATGATCCAGCTCCTTGCATGACTTCTACAGGATATCTGATTATTAGCTATGTTTTAGGCCATGGCGCAGATAGTGTGGGAGCCTTATTATTCACTGTAGAGTTTTTAAGAGATGAGTTGAATTTATGGCTTAATGCTCTAATCTTATTAGCATTTTCTTATATTATGCGATTCTTTATGGATTCTCTCTACACATTTGCAGCAGATCTCACAGGTGGCCTCAATGTTGCTGGGGTTGCCTTAAGTATGTCTAAAATGGCAGATACTATGAATAAAGGAATAGAATTTGCTGCAAACAAATTAGCATCCGCTGGCAAAAAGAAAGATGGTGGTGGTGGCAAGGGGTATGAAAATAAAGGTGGGAGTAGAGGTGGAGCTGAATCTCCTTCTATGGGCAAAGACTCTGGAGATAAAAAGCCCTCTATGGGTAAAGGCGGTGGAGATAATAAGCCTTCAATGGGAGGAGGTGGTAAAGGTGATTAATTGTACAAGTGCCAAGGTTGTATATAATAAAGGAATTAGGGTTTTAAATGCTTAAGCTGATTTCTCAAAATAATTTTTTTGTGCAGGTTTTAATAAAGCTCATGTTGGTTTCATTGTTTGTGACTTCGGTGCCTTTTGTAGAAGTGACTGCAGATACAGGGGGTGAAACTGCCACAGAACATACAGAAGGCGAGTCTAGCACTGGTAAAAAAATTGGCGCTGCAGTGAGCTGGATTTTTGAAACGCTTTTGCAATTATTTGACGCTTTGACTAGTACTTGCGTACCTTTGCCTAGATTTAATAATTTTTCCACAGGAAGTAAGAATTTCAGCCTCAATCACACTAGGGGAGATGTAGGCAAGTGGGTTGCTGTGGCTCATAATGTGAAGGGCGACAAGATGGTCAAGCTCCAATGGAATACTAGGGGGATACAAACAAGGCCAAGAAAATATTTAGTTGTTTATAGGATTGATCCTAGATTTTCTAGGCCTCAATTATTTATTCTAAAACATACGCTTGGGGAATATGCATCAGATTTTCACTCCTATAATGGGGGTGAATTATTAGATTACCAGAATAATGATTCTTATGATTTTGAATCTAGGGGGCAAAAATTTGAAGATTATTTCAATTTCAGAAATGGTAGGCAAAAAATAAGAGTTGATGAGGGCGATGTTATTAGTATTGCTCTAACCAACATGCGGGCAGTAAGGGCAGAATCACCGTCTTTTGAGTCTTTCTTTTCTCCCTCGGAAGGTAGCTTTGCTTCCCTTCATTTAAGGCATAGCTTACTTGAAAATCAAGTTCTACTTACTGGGGCGGATAATTTTTGTAAGTATGTAGAGACTAATGCTGGTCTATTCCCTAGTTCCTCATGTGCAACTGACCCTGCTACTGGAAGAACAGTATATGCTGGGAATATTACTTCTTTTAGAAAATTATATGGTGCTTTAGATACTGGGGCTCGTCTCTCCTTACCTCCTTGTGCGGATGGTATCTCTGGATTGAGCCCTGATCCCCTTTGTGTATATGATAAGGGTAGAGGAATGAGTATCTCTATTGGGGAAAGTGAAATTAAACCTACATATACACCATTTTTTGAGTCTGAGATTTCTGCTAAGTCCTTCTTTTATCATAAGGTGCGAGATAGGGGAGAGTTGGATTTTAACTTGAGGTTCCCATCGGATTCCTACTTTGCGGACTTTCCGAATTTGATGAAGGATTGGCCAGGTTCTGGAAGTTTGATGGGTGGTCATGGAGGCATGGCTAGCTACTTAACCTCCTTAGAAGGATATACTGCTACAATGATGAATAATGTGCATATGGGTCGTTATATTATGCTACTTAATATAGGAAATAGTGATTCTCCAGCTAATTACTTCCAGCAAGATGATTTAAAAGTGCATTATAAATTTACTCCTGCTGATTTTGAAGGGGTTCCGGATCGGCTTTCTGCGGGTACTCAGATGGATTCTCAAGAGGTAAAAGTGAATGCCGCTTATGATGGTACGCTTTGGGTTCAAGTTGAGAATCCTAATCCTGAGGTTGTAGGGAATATTAGAGTATCATATGCCTATTATACAGGCAGCACATTTTTGTCAGATATTATGTATGATAGTATAGCATTACCAGTAATGGATATGATGCGCTCTACGGCATCATTGTTCTATCAAGGAATAGCAGTTAATCCTAGATGGCAATTGATGGTTAGAACTTTGCTTACCTTATACATCATATTTTATGCCTTGTATTTTCTTGCAGGTAAGGTGCAGATTACCGCCACTGACCTTGTAACTAGAGTGATAAAAGTTGCTGTTGTATTTGCAATGTTTGACTCTAATTCATGGGAATTTTTCAATGAAAGAGTCTTTACAATATTCTTGGATGGAATGAGTTATTTAGCTCATGCAGTGACAGGTGTGACGAGTAGTGTTGGAAATATATTTGGGTTTGTAGATGTGATTTTCGATAAATATACTAACCCAGATTTATGGCTTGTTTTGCTCGTCCAATTGCTTCAGCTGCATAATGGTATGACTTTTGTTTCAATATTATTTATTGAGGCAATTCTCACATATTTAATGGCCGTTATAGATGTTGTTGTATCCTACTTAATGGCTTTTGTTACTATGACAGTTCTGATCTCGCTTGCTCCAATATTTATTGTATGTATGTTGTTTGAAAGAACCAGGGGTATGTTTGATAGTTGGATGTCTCTTCTTTTCAATTATATGATTCAACCAACTGTATTATTGATATTCTTCTTGCTTTTGGATCAAATGATGAGTAATCAATTCTCGCAGACTGCCATGAATGTTTGTTGGGGGATGCTAGTGGATCTTCTGATAGACATTGATCTAGGCTTTATGCGAATCAAGTTTGATCTTCCATTCATACCTTTTATTCCATTCTTTACTCCTGCTCTTGCGGTTATGTCTATTACATGTCCGTTTGTGTCGCTTGGTGGGGAAATGATGCAAGTTGTGGCTGCAGTTTTGATGTTTAAAATATACTCACAATTAGCTAGTGGGTTGGTTGAATATACCACAAACCTTGTGGCGGATATTACCAATGTTGCTCCTGGTCGTAAGGATGGTGCAAAGCAATCTGCTACTAACCCAACAAGTGCAGTGGCAAACCAAATCAAAGCGCCAGCGAAGTTTGTGGGAAGGGGCTTGTCAAAAGGAGTGAAGCAAATTGCCAAGGCCGGATATGAAGGCTGGAAAAATCCTAAAGAGAAGCAATTTAAGGAGGGGGGTGTGGATTCAAAAGATTCAAACCCTTCAATGGATCAAAATCACAAGGATCAAGAGGGTAATACCAAAATGCGTAAAAAAGATGGCGGCAATACTGAAACTTAGGAATATAGTAGCATTAGCGTAACAATGAAAATATTTGTGGTGAAGCTAATATGTATAAAGTTTCAATAATTCCATTACTGTTTTACGATATATTTGCTTAAATTTGAAATTGATTATTATGTCAGCAGTCCAAGGTGAAAGAAAATCTGATAAAAGCTTATACAACGAAGCTGCGAGTGACTACATACCTTTGGCTTGTCACTATGATTCTGTTACTTTGCTTACAAAAAATGGTGAATTACTACAAAGCTTACAGATTACTGGCATGTCTTCAGAAAATGTTGCCCATAATCTTAATGAATTTACAAGTATTGTAAGAAAAAGTTTGGCAAAGCACATCAATCAAGAGGAGTTGGCTTGTTGGGTTCATACTATTAGGAGAAAAAAGAATATAGATGATCCACTACCTTATAACAATATTTTTTCTAATATGCTCCATCAATCTTGGGCGGAGAAGCATTCTTTAAAAGAAACTTTTGTTAATGTCCTTTATATCAGTGTTGTTTATAGAGGTATGACAGGCAAAATTCAAAAAGTTAGTGACGTAATGTCTGCTGCGTCAAAGGCAACTGCTATTACTAAGCATGAGAAAATTTTGGCTGCTAATGCAGAATCTTTATATGCTATTACCAACAATATATTATCGGACCTAGAAGCCTTTGGTGCTTCAAGGCTAAAGATCAAGCATCTAGATGGCATCAGTTATTCTGAACCTTTATATTTATTTAATCATCTATCTTCTTTTAGTGAGAATTCTGTAGAAGTACCAATCAGTGACTTATCAGAAGCTTTGGCAGTTGACAAATATGCTGTGGGAAGTAGGCAGATAGAAGTTGCGAGGCTAGATTCAAGGCATTTTGCATCAATATTATCCTTAAGGGAATATCATAATTCAGGGCAGCAAGATTTATTTGGCGCTTTTCTTCAGGTGCCAATAGAAATGATTGCTACAGAGGTTTTCTACCCCACATCTAAGAGCGAGGCTCTTAAAAACTATAAATATCAGGATTATATACTCAATGTTACAAATGACCATCAGCTTAAAATGGCAAAGGGTATTGATATTATAGCAGATGAGGAGAGGGAGGTGGGGCTTGTAAAGCAGCAGCTCAGTATTATGGTGATTGCGGATAATAAGGAGCTTTTAGAAAAGAATACAAAGACCTGTGCTAAATATTTAGCAAGCATGGGTATAGTTCATGTTAGAGAAGATATTAATCTAGAAAATATTTTTTGGTCACAATTACCGGGTAATTTTAAGTTTTTAAGAAGGGATATGGGGGCAGCTTCTGAAAATTTGGGGGCATTTGCATCTCTTCAAAGCACCCCTCATGGGAGGAAGAGTAGTAAATGGGGTAAGTATGTAACTGTAATGCCTAGCGCATTATCTACTCCATATTTTGTAAATTTTCATGGAGAAAAACAAACGGGCCATACTTGCTTTTTTGGCAATAAAGGATCTGGGAAAACCACGCTGATGGATTTCCTTGTTTCAGAGACAACAAAGTATAACCCGACGATTCTATATATTTCTCCAGATCATAGCCCCAGCTTGTTTATTAATGCATTAGGGGGGAATTGGCAGGAAAAATCTAAATTACCTGCTATGACAGATATGAAATTTGCTTCCTTAGTAGTAGCGCTAATGTCTGGGAAATATACAGGACATTTATTGCCAGCAGGTATGGAGAAAATAGAAGAATTAGCCGAGCAAATTGCTGCAGCGGAATCTTATAATAATATATCTTCAATTATAGACAAATTTGAGCTAGGTAATGATGCGAAAAACTTACAAGAGAGGTTGAATCAAGTTGCTCATTATTTTGGAGAGGATTTTGTCCAAATAGAAAAATCTTCCGTTACTGGTATTTGCTTAGAGGAGCTTACGGGGAGTGAGAGCAAAGATATCAAAGCTGCTATTGTTTTTGCTGCGGTGAGAGCTTTGGGTTTTGATAAAGAATCTCCTAAGATTCTTGTATTAGATGAAATGGCTTCAATGTTTGATCATCCTTATTTTGCAGAGAATATAGATTTGATATATGAATTAGCAAGAATATATAATATCACATTGATAGGGGCCGTTGATACCGATAGATATACCAATATACAAGAGAAAAAATTATGGGATATTGTAGATCAGAATCTTGACCTGAAAGTAGTAATGCCCCATGACCATGTCACATATGATCTGCAAGAAATATTTCATCTAACAGAAGAAGAAACTAAAAGCCTGAGCAAGACTAGTTCGGACTCAATGTTTATATTTAAGCCCTTTGAGAGGAGGTCCACCATATTAAATTTTAATATAGCGGGCATTGAGCAATCTATGCGAGTATTATATGGAGGTGATGAAGATATTAAATTAATGCATGAAGCAAAGAAAACTAAAGGAGATAAAGTAGAGGATTGGCTTCCATATCTATATGAGTTAATGGAGAAGGCGTAAATGAAGAATTGCCTCAAATACTTACTTTGCACTTTTTGGATTTTCTGTATCACGCTTCCTACACAATCCTATGCAGGGTTTGATCCATGTAATTGGGGTCCCGGAACTAGAGGGCGTAAGGTAGAGGTTTGGGATGGGCAGGAGAGGTCCCTGGACTGGAGTAAGGTTTGCCCACCTTGGAATAGATCTCCTGGACGTGGAGGATGTCTTAAGAAATATCCTATGCCAGGGGATTTCGATATGATGTATAACAAATACTGCGCTGAGAAAAGCACTCAATCCACGTATTTTGATCCCAAAATTCATGTAAGGATTCAAACTTGTAATGCTGCTTGCTGGACGCTTGACAAACATCTTTCTGGAGATGGGCAATGTATGATTTTCCCTGGAGCTTTGGGAATTCCTACTACCAGGTTATGTGCAAGGGTGGCAATACCAGCTTCTCCTGAGTTAGGGGAGCCTGCAGATCACGGCTATACATATGGCTTGCATCTCAATGAAGAGGGTGCATTGAAGGTTGATCCAATTCCTACAGGTGTAGATGGTGAGAATATATATTATGCAAGGCCCAAAGTGTGCGCATATTGGGATCCAAGTGTCTATGATGCTTTGATGAATTATGCGGCAATGTTATTTACAGGCCCTGCAGGCATAGTTTTTGGCGCAGCTGTGACCGCAGATTCTTTATTGCCTGGGGGGCAGGGGGACGAAATATTATCCCATGATAAACAATTTATTCTAGCTACAGGTGTTTCGCCAGAAGATTTGGAATATCACCGCGAAAGGTCTAGTGTTGCAAGGGGGCTGCAATCTAATTTACAACCAGATCTTTGGGATCTGAACCCTGTAAAACAGAGTGTGCATTTCCATGAAGGGGGAGTCTTTTTTGTATTTGAATTGCTGATTCAATTAGTCAAATTAGGGGTAGGCTTGCAAGATATGATAGTGAATCTTGTTAATTCCCTACCTGATGGTTTGAAATACCTAATTTATGTCCTGTCATCAACCTTCTGGATTATCCAGGCCCTGGCAATTATTGGTGAAGAAGTCATGATACCAGTGCTAGAATATTTTGGGCAATTCAACAATGTGGTAGGGGCTGCAATTGGGTGCGTGTTAATTCCTTTAGGGCCATTTCCCCCACCTTACTGCCCAGATAATATTCCAATTCCACCAGCTTCTCCTATTACGCAGGAAATATGTAAGACTACTACTGCTGGTACCGAAATACCAGATTCAGTGACTAAATGTATTCAATCTGAAGCAACCAATAATGCTATTCAAAATTCTACTAGAATTGGCTTTAATGTATCAATGCCGATTTGCGCAGCTGACCAAACACCAGGGGATATATGTGTTAAAGTTCACCCTACTGCTGCAGATGGAGTTCAGCCCGCAAATGCTTCGCTAATTTATGCAGTGACAGATAATACGGGATTGCTCTCTGTTTGTGATGGTAGTCACTCAAATGTTCCGTGTGTGGAGAGTCCGGATCTAGCGGAAAAATGTGCAAAGGATACAGAATGGTGTAATAAAGGAATAAGGCTAATATATTCCACTTCAGCTAGTGGGCTTATGCCTCAAATAAAGCATTATTACGACACAAGTATGAGGGATTGTGGGGGTGATACTGCAACTTGCCAAGAAATATGGGGAGTAAATGTAGGGGATTTTGCTGATCTAACTGTTACTTTCCCAGAAGAGGAGGAAGAGTATAATGTAGAGGATTTAGTGTCTGAGCCAGTCAATATTACAAAACCTAATGGGGATGTTTTATCAGCAAAATTATTAATCCCTAGAGAGGCTAAAACCCATGATTCTGGCGTAGATCTAGAACCATCCAACATGTATGTTGTTAACCAGCTTGATAAGATAATTGGTTCAATGGAGCGTGCTAAAGCACCTAAGCCAACAGTATATCAGTGTAATTCACAGGGCGTTAATTGTACTTCGCATCATTTGAGGCCAGCGATGGTTGTAAAGCTTCAAGTTGGCTCTGATTCTACTAAAGGTGCGCTCAGCACAGAAACATATTTTGATGACCCAAGGCCTAGAAATACCTTGGGAAATACTCAGGTGAATTTAGCAGGGCGTGATTATACGAGCTTTGTAACCGATTCATCTTTGACTCAAAAACCTTTTGAAGGGCCAAGGGCTTTAAATCCATCTACGATTTTTGGAGAATATAGGGGTGGCGTAGTACCATATGATAGTGAAGGAAATCTATTACCAGGTGATCATGTATATACAGGCGGATTAGAATATTTTGCAGGTGAATATAAGATGGGTGGTGAATTAATGTGCCTATCTGGTTATCAGTTTGAAGATTGTTTTACAAGTAGTTTACCAGAGAATTGTGTTTTAACTAAATTTACGAATTCAGATTATGTGAAATGCACTGATTTCTTCAATAGAATCACAACAAAATACCCAAGTCTTGGTCTATGTAGTGAAATTCAGATGGGTGAATATGGTAATGTAGAAACAATAAGTTTAAGAGATCCAGTTTCAGGCACTGTGCCAATTACAATCAAGAAGGATCCAGATTTCAGTGTATTTTGCTATGATTACCCTGAGAGAGAAGCTAAGGGCAAGTTGTGTATGTCTTCGCAAAAGATTTCAGACAGACAAGCTCCAGCTGGATATACAAGAATTTTACCTGATAGTGCATATTATAATTATGATAAGCTAAATCCCCCAAATCCTGATATTCTCTCTGTAAGGAACAAAACACCTTTAGAGCATGGATTATGTGTTAATGTACCTACCCCGCCCACATGTAAGGCACGTCGTGATAGATATGCTTTGTGGCCGGAGACAGAGGCAGGCCTTCAGGCTACAGGGCAGTGCGTTCCTGGAAAAATATCCAAGGGGCCAGATGCGTTAAAAAGACATTGTACTTTTAATTTAAGGCGTGGTACAGCCAAATGGGAATCTTTGGATTCTAGTAAGGGATGTAAAAACGGATGCAGAGCCACCAGTGATTTTCCTAACGCCCAATATAGGTTATCCAATAAAACCTTGCAACTGACAAAAACTAGTAGCGCAGAAGGCATATTTCAATATAAGTTTAATTTTGAAGTCGATGATATAAGTGATGTGAGCAGATTTGTCTATGTATCAGGTTCAGCGGATGATTCATTCCAGGTGAAAATCAATGGCAACATAATTGCATTTGCACCAAGTGCAGGATATGCGCCCGGTAGGGAATTTGGGGCTTCTAGCAGCTCAGTGCAAAGAAATGTTGATTTAAAGCGTTACTTAAGAGCGGGGAATAATGAAATCCTAGTAGATCTTTCTGTGAGAGGTGGTGGTAATTTGCGCACGGAATTTATCCTAGAGATCGCAGGATGTAATAATATAAATATTAGCGATTAATTTATTGCTTTTCCTCTTGAAGATTTGGAGCGAAGAGACTAAATATAGTTATATACTTAAAAATAGGAGATTTAAAATATGGAAATTAAAATAACAGGGCAACATATCTCAGTTGGAGATTCTTTAAAGGGCTATGCTGAGGGAAAGTTGAAAGAAGTAGTCTCTAAATATTTTGAGCATGCTGTGTCTTCAGCGGTTCATTTTGTCAAAGATGGTCACAAGGTGAAATGTGATATTATGGTGCATGAGGGTACAGGTAGGCATACTCTTACTAAAAGTGAAGCTTTATGTGATGATATTTATTCCAGCTTTGATATCGCGCTTGCAAGATGCGAGAAACAACTTAGAAGATATAGATCAAGACTTAAAGATAGGCATAATAAAGTTAAGTTATCTGAGGCTCAGCCTGATTTAAAAGTGAAGAAGTATGTGATTGAGCCTGTTCGCGATGAAGAGGAGGTAAATCTTGAGGATAATCCGATTATTATTGCAGAAAAAGATCACCATTTAGAGGCTTTATCTGTCAGTGAAGCTGTGATGAAGATGGATCTAGAAAATGTACCAGCTGTTATGTTTAAAAATACCAAGAATGACAGGATCAACATGGTATATTATAGGTCTGATGGTAACATAGCTTGGGTTGATTCTTAATAATGGATGGATTGCTGCCATATTTAATAGGTGCCGCCCTAGTAGCCGGCATTTTATCCTTCTATTTGTATTTAAGATATTTTAAGATCAGGACAGAGTTAGAATATCTTAAAGCTGAGGAAAGTGAGTTAGAACGCAAAATGCTGTCTCTAGAGGCAGAAAAACTTGAAAATATAAGAAAAATCCAAGAATTAGAATCAGAAAACAAACATTTACTTGAACTATATCAAGATCAAGAAAAATCACAAAAGGAAGCCTTTGCATCAGCAAAAGCTGCCCTTTTTGATCTTGGGTCAGACCTCTCAAAGCAATTGCTAGAAGTACACAAGCAAGAGAATAAACAATCAAGAGAAATTTCTGAGAAAAAGATTTTAGAATCTACAGAAAAATTTCATAAGGAATTTGAAAGAATTGTTGGGATAGTATCTGAGCTCAATAAAGATATATCGGATTCAAAATCCACAATAGACATCGTTAAACAATCCCTATTATCCCCTGTAGGCGCAGGTAATTTGGCAGAAATCACTTTAGAGAATATACTTAAAGCCTCAGGCCTTAAGGCTGGTATAGATTTTCTAATTCAGCATACAATATCTGGCGAAGAAGATAATAAGCTAAGGCCAGATGCTATAATCAAGCTTCCAGGAGATAATTTGATGGTTGTTGATGCTAAAGCGTCAAAATTCCTTGTTGATCTTGGGTCTGATGAAGATAAAATTGCAGATACCAAGCTTATGAAAGCCATGAACTTACATTTGAAATCTCTTTCTTCAAAGGAATATTTATCCAATGTTGCCTCAAGTTTTAACTTAAAAGGTGCAGAGGTCCAGCATGCAATGATGCTGATGTTTCTTCCAACAGAATTTGCTGTAGATAAAATTACAAATCTTGATCCGGATTTTATTCAAAGAGCTTGGAAGAATAATATTTTTCCAGTTGGACCATCTGGCTTGATGAATATGCTTTCTTTTGCAAAGTTTCAAATTAATGATAATATTCGCTCTAGTAACCATAATGAGATCATAGAGGAAGTGAAAAAAATTATAGGCTCTATTTCTATTCTTACAGAATATTCTCATAAAATTGGAGCAAATATTCAGTCTTTGGTGGGCAATTATGATAAATTTTCTGCATCTTTTAACAGGAATTTCCTACCTAAAATATATTCTATCCAAAAGCTCGGGATTGAAGTGCCTACAAAAAAATCTCTAAATTCTCTTACCAGATACCAGCTTGTTTCCTCTAAAACTCAGCTGATAGATGTAGAGGCTAGCGAAGACGATCAAAAAGAGGAAGCTTGATTAAGCTATTTTCTCTCCCAAATACTTGGCATATTGCTAAGGCCTTGGGAGAAGTGATGCCATATAGGGTTAAAGAATATGCCTCTGGAGGATTCTGTATAATTGTAGAAAAGGAGATAAGCCCTTTAGATGAAGTACTTATTATTGGGAATCTGGATCTACCGAATTTAATGGAATTTATATCATTGTTGGATGCGGTTATTAGAGCGGGCGCTAAAAAGGTTGCCCTTATAGTGCCATATTTGGGGTGCGCAAGGCAGGACAAAATGGAGATGCCTTATTCTTCTGTGGGGTTTGAAATAGTGATAAGAATATTGAATTTATTTGACTCATATAGACTTATTACATTTGATGTTCATAATCCTAAGATTTTACAAGCATTTAGCGGTAGAATTATAAATCTCAGTACATCTTTTATCTTTAAAGAAGAAATTGACCAATATAAAAAAATCACCCCAGATGCTTTAGTGCTGGCTCCAGATTTAGGGTCGTATAGAAGAATCAAAAACACTTACCCAGATGCTGCTTATCTTAATAAAACAAGAATAGGTAATGATATAGAATTTTCTAGCCAATATTCCTTTCAAGGAAAAGATGTAATATTACTTGATGATATATTAGATTCAGGCAAAACAATAAGAGGTGCCTTAGATTTTGTGTATCAAGCGGGGGCAAATTCTATATATGCCTTTGTCACTCATTTGGCGGGAAATCATATTCCAAAAGAAGTAATCGCAACTACAGATTCTTTGGGCAAAAGAGAAGGGGTTCAGCAGGTGAGAATTGCAGATCTTTTGAAGAGTCTAATGGCGCAAACTCTAGCAATCGCTTAAATCGCTCATTTCACCTATGGCAAGATAAATATCCTTAATCTCCTCCATTTTTCCTGTGCAGTAAAGGGCAATATCGCAGCCAGCTTCAAAACAAAGCTTTGCTCTGTCTTTTATTGGTACGGAGGAAAGAGCCTGCATCTCTAAAGCATCAGTCATGATAAGGCCTGTAAAGCCTATTTCTTTTCTAATATAGTCAATTACAGGCTTTGATAGAGTAGCTGCATTTTCTGTATCTAATGCTTCATATACTACATGGGCTGTCATCGCGTATGGGCAAAGGCGCGCTAATGCTTTAAAGACAGCAAAATCAGTGGCCTCAAGCTCTTCTTTACTCGTGTCAACAAAAGGCAATTCATGATGAGAATCAGTTAGTGCTCTACCATGGCCTGGTATATGCTTAATAACTCCTTCTCCGCCTGCTCTCTGCAAGCCTCTTAGGGTGGCTTTTGCTAAATCAATTACTTTCTCTACGGAATCTCCAAAGGCCCTGTCTCCAATAACATTTGATGCATCATCGTATCTAATGTCACAAACAGGTGCGCAGGTAACGTCTATGCCTAAATCTTTGAGCTCAAGCATTAATTCATAGAAATTCTGCTCAGTCTGTTTTATCGCATCTTGCTTATCTTTATCGTAGAGATTACCTAAAACCTCCATTGAGGGAAAGTCTTTGTTGCTGATAGGGGGCTTGATTCTTCTAACTCTTCCGCCTTCTTGGTCAATAAAAATTTTGGTGCTAGGAGAGATTTCTTTAATGGCTTTATTTAGGTCAATTATTTGCTGCCTACTCTGACAATTTCTTGAGAATAAGATTATCCCATGTGGTTGTTTAGAATATATGAGGGATTTTTCTTGCTCAGTGAGAATAGTGCCAGCTATGCCAAATATTAACTTGCTCATGTTAGATTCCTATCGAGTAATCCTTAAATTTAGAGAATCTAGTATCATAAAATAATTGTACTGTGCCTACCGGCCCATTTCTGTGCTTTGCAATTATGATTTCAGCAATATTATGTACCTTGTTAAGAGCTTCCAGCCATTCAGTGTGTTTTTCTGTGCCTGGCTGGGGTTGTTTTCTTGCAAGGTAATATTCATCTCTGTATAAAAACATAACTATATCTGCATCTTGTTCAATAGACCCAGATTCTCTAAGGTCAGAAAGCATAGGCCGTTTATCATCCCTTTGCTCTACGGCCCTTGAAAGCTGCGATAATGCGATGATTGGAATATTGAGCTCTTTAGCCAGTGCTTTGAGTCCTTGTGTTATTTCAGATATTTCTAATACTCTGTTGTCAGAAGAAGAGCTTGATCCTCTGATAAGCTGCAAATAGTCAATTATCAATAGAGAAAGATTATTTTTCCGCTTGAGCCTTCTTGCTCTAGTCCTGATAGCTGAAATCGACAGAGCTGGCGTATCATCTATATAAAATGGCAATTCAGATAGCATAGCAGCTTTTGTCTTGAGCTCATTATAATTTTGCTCATTAACTCTACCAGACCTAAGGGCAGAAGAATCTATATTTGTATACATAGAAAGCATACGGGTAGATAATTGCTCAGAAGACATTTCTAATGAAAATACGCCTATGGAAGGCATTGCATCTCCATTTTTCTTAGCTTTTTCATAAACTTCTGTGCAAGCATTGACGGCTAAGTTAATTGCAAAGGCAGTTTTACCCATAGATGGCCTTCCAGCTACGATCACCAGGTCTGAATCATGAAATCCGGAAAGTTTAGCATCTAGGTCTGTGAAACCAGAAGTAAGCCCAGTAATATGATCATCAGATTTCATGGCTTTATCTATGGATGAAATTGATGTTATTATATTGTCATTAAGAGATGTAAAACTTTTTTCAGATACGCCGCTGGAAGCTAAATGAAATAATTTGTTTTCCGCTTCCTCTATTTGGTCTGCTGCAGCATGATCAATGCCTGAATTGTAAGCCGAGTGAAGCGTCTCTTCGCTCACCTTTATTAAGTCTCTTCTAAGAGATAGATCATATATAATTTTTGCATAATCATATGCATTTAAAGTAGCGCCACCTAATATTGCTAGCCTTTTTAAATATTCATCCCCATCAGTTTCTTGAAATTGCGTATCAGAGGAAAACATATTATGGAGGGATACAGGATTTGCGCTTAACCCCTTATCTACAACATTGCAGATAGCTTTATAAATTTTTTGATTTATTGGCTCATAAAAATGATTTGCTCTCAAGAATTCAGATACTCTATTCAAAACCTCATTATTTACCAAAATAGCGCCTAAAACCCGCTGTTCTGCCTGAATGTTAAAGGGAAGGTTTTGAAGTCCTTCTTCGCTATTTTGTACTATTTCAAGAGATTCTGCCATAACATCCTATGCTAAAAATTTTTCTGCCTCTAAAGCAGCCATGCAACCAGTTCCGGCAGCGGTGACTGCCTGCCTATAAATTTTGTCTTGTACATCACCTGCAGCAAACACGCCTTTGATGCTTGTTTTTGTAGAATTTGGTTGAGTTATAATGTAGCCTTCATCATCCATATCTAATTTGCCTTTAAACAAGCCAGTATTAGGTTTGTGTCCTATTGCAATAAACACACCATCAATTTTATGCTCAGATACTTCTCCTGATGTGCTTTGTAGCTTGACTCCTGTTACGGATTTAGGATTTTCATCACCTAATATTTCAAGCAAATTATGATTCCAGATCACTTCTATTTTAGGGTTTTTAAATAACCTATCTTGGAGAATTTTCTCTGCTCTGAGCTCATCTCTTCTGTGGACTAGGATTACTTTTGAGGCATGGTTTGTAAGATAGATAGACTCTTCTACAGCAGTATTTCCCCCGCCTATTACCATAACTTCTTTGCCTCTATAGAAAAAACCATCGCATGTTGCACATCCAGACACACCAAATCCTTGGAATTTTGTTTCAGATTCTAGCCCAAGCCATTTTGCCTGAGCGCCTGTTGCTATCACAATCGTATCTGCTATATAAGTATCATTGCCCTTTGCAATAAAAGGTCTTTTTGAAAAATCCACTTCATTTATGTAGTCAGTGAATATTTTGGTGCCAACATTCTCAGCTTGTTTGATCATTTGATCCATAAGCCAAGGTCCTTGAATTACATCTGCAAACCCAGGGTAATTTTCAACTTCTGTAGTAATGGTGAGCTGCCCTCCTGGCTGCACTCCATGAACCAAAATAGGCTCCATATTAGCTCTTGCAGCATAGATAGCAGCGGTGGTTCCAGCGGGGCCAGATCCTATTATTAACAACTTTGTTTTATGTTCATTAGCCATGATTCTATATATTTAATTTCCTTATGTTCAAAGAGAGACGGGGCATGCCCAACATCCTTTATAATGTAAAGGTCCATGTTATGCCTCTTATTCATTTTGTCAACAGTTTCTTGGGTTAGAATATTAGATTTTTCTCCCTGTATGAGGAGTATAGGTATATCCTCCATTTGATCCCATATTTCCCAGAATTCTATATCTTTGGGATTGTCGAAATCTACTATAAAATTCTGTGCAATTTTGGGGTCGTAATTCATATATAAAAGCCCTAATCTCCCTTTCCTAGTATTGTATTTTGTGACATGATCCCAATGTTGCTCTTGCTTAATACCAAAATATTTAAATATCATTTGCATAGTTTTCTTAGCTACAGAATAAGTGGGCATTGGTACTTGCATTCCCACATATTTCCTTATTTTAGCTAGAGCTTTTCCAGGCAGGTGTGGGCCTATGTCATTGAGTATTAGAGATTTGAGCATTCCCGGGTATTTAGAGGCAAGTGCCATACCCGCAATACCGCCCATTGAAGTGCCCAAAAAATGGAATTGCTTTACTTCAAGATATTCCATTAGAGATAAAAAATCTGCAATATATACTTCATAATTATAGAGATCACCATCCTCAAACCAATCGGAATCCCCTCTGCCAGGCATATCAATAGCTATAATGCGGAAATCTTTGGACATATCTTGCGCTAGAAAATCAAAATCGTGGGAATTGGTGATAAGACTATGATTGCAAACCAAGACTTCCTTCCCTTCAGGGTTAAAATCCGAAAAAGCTATATTGTGTGAGGGAACAATATATGCACCCACTTTGTATTCCGCTATTAGTGCTTTTTTCTTATGCATATTAAAAAATATATGTGAAGGGCGTAGTATATATTCTAGTATGAGAGAGGTCAAGCATGCTACATGCTTATAAAAACACCCGTCATTATAGGTATATAAAGGAGTGTTACAAGGCATGAAATCAAAACTGTTGCAGCAACCTTTTCTGGGGAAAATCTGGTGATTGAAGATATAACAATAGTGTTGGCAGCCATTGGCGCCATAAAGACAAGATTTAGGGCGTTATAATAATTTGTATCATATATTCCCAAAATAAACTTATCCAGCAATATAAATAGATTAATTGCTATGGGGAAAAACACAAATTTATTGGTAAGTGCTGCTATAGAGAATTTTAAATCTATTTCAAATTTTGGAAGGGTTGAGAGCCCAAGCCCAATCATCATCATACCTAATACCGAATAAGTTACTCTCATACTTTGTGTAAATTCATCTAAGAAATCTGGTAGAATAGCTCCGGTGAAACTGAATAAGCAGCCTAATATAAAAGCATTTAGAGTCGGTAGCCTAAGTACTTGCCTAATGGATTCCCTCGTACTTGTGCTATTTTTTAATGATATGAAAAAACCTACGGATGATTCGTAAATACTTACACCTACAATAGCCATCATATAGATACTTAGTGTATAATCATCAAAAAGAGCTGCTGCAATTGGTAGCATAAAATACCCACAATTCCCAGTCCCTGCAGACAATGCTAATATGTTTCTGGCCTGGTCTTTCCAGTAAAATCCAAAAAAATAATATGAGAAAGCGCATAGGCCAGTGGAGATTAAGAAGGTCACTAAGGTGATTCCCAAAGCTGCAACTGATAAATTTGCGCTAGCTGGAACAGAAAAGAAGACTATTGGTGAGACAAAGTAAAACAACAAAGACGCGATCGAATCTCTTTCGACTTTTGCCCACCTGCCTGCTAAAAATCCTACAACTACATTGAGTAGAATTGCAATGATTTTGAAAAATAACAAACTAAAAGCTAGCATATTGCTGTAAAAATTAAACTTTTGAGGCAGTCATAACCCACTGCGCCGCTCCTAAATCAGGAGTCTATATCTTATCATATAACTTAATGAAGAAACACCCCCTTTCCTCGAAGTTCTTGAATTGATCAAACGAGCTACAGCCTGGAGATAAAAGGATTACAGGGTGATTACCCGACTTCTTTGCATTAAGGTATGCGGCTTCAAATGCTTCGCTCATTGTGTCAAAAATATCATACTTTATTACCGAATCTGAAAGATTTGCAAATTCATTTCTAGATTCTCCATAAAAATAAGCTCTTGTAATTCTGTCTTTAAGGTCAAATATTGAATCAATTTTTTCTGCCTTAGACCTGCCACCGGCAATGAGGTGAATATTACTCAGAGACTGCACAGCTCCCCTGACAGAATCCATATTTGTAGCTTTGCTGTCATTGTAGAAGTCTATGCCCTCCTTATTGCCCAGATATTGCAATCTATGCGGCAGGCCTTTGAAATCAGCAATCAGGTGCACTATTGCTTCTCCCTTCATACCAAACAATTTGGCTGCCATAAAAGAAGCTGCGATATTTTCATTATTATGCCTACCAGCAAGGTGTTTGTTTGGTGGTAAGATGAAATTTTTTTTCTCAGTAATATGGTCATATATTACACCATCCACAACGCTAATACCGTAATCCAAGATTTTCTTAGTGGATATAGGTATTAACCTTAAGCGATCTTTGTTTTTTTCGTAAATATCATTGGTAATATCATTATCTATCCCAATGATAGAGATTTCCGCTAATTCAAGCAGGGATGCTTTGGTCTGTGTATATTCCTCAAAACTACCATGGCGATCCAGGTGATCAGGTGTGATATTGAGTAAGATTGCTATGCGTGATTTATATTCTTGAATCAAGTCAATTTGGTATGATGACATTTCTATTACATAACCATTTGAATCTTGATCCATGCTGAGCGCAGCTTTGCCAATATTCCCTCCAAAATCCCATGCTTCTCCTAAAATAAAATGAGTAAGGGCTACGGTGGTGCTTTTGCCATTAGTGCCTGTGATAGAAATAATAAAAGAATCTTTTCTTGACTCATAAAACAAGTCAAGATCCGATATAATTTTGATATTGTTTGCCTTAGCAAGCTCTACAATTGGGTGAGGTTTAGGGAATTTTAAAGGAACACCAGGGGACAAAACAATTTCATCCAATTGGGTCCAGGCTTGATCATCTATATTGAGTAGAGGTTTCTTTCCAAAATCAGCTGCAAAATGTTTCCTATTTGGCTCTTGATCGTCCCAGCAAATCACCTTTTCTGCTTTGCCCAGCAAAGTCCTATATGCAGCGCTTCCTGTTCTGGCAAGGCCAAATATTCCTATTTTTTTATTTTTTTGATTTGCAAGTTCAATCATAGGGTATTATATTCTACTTAGAATTTGAAAAAAACACTATGGCATTTTGGAAAATCATACCAGGAAATACACCATATAGTCAAGGAATTGCAATTATGGAGTACCATTTAAAAGAGGTACAAACAGACCCAGCAAAGGAAATTGTACTTCTTATGGAGCATGCGGATGTATATACGGCAGGTACCAGCTATGATGCTAAGGAGCTCCTGGAGAGTGGGGGCATAGAAGTAGCATATACGGGCAGAGGTGGAAAATTTACATATCATGGGCCAGGGCAAAGAATTATATATCCTATCATCAATTTGACTAAGCAAGGCAGGAAGCAAGATATTAGACAATATATTCAAGATCTGGAGCAGGTGACTATCTCTACTTTGAAGGATTTAGGAATAGATGCTTTTCTCAAGGATGGTTTAATAGGTGTGTGGGTTTGTCATAATGGTCAGGATAAAAAAATTGGTGCAATAGGTGTGAGGGTGCAAAAATGGGTAGCATTCCATGGTATAGCCATCAATATTTCAACAGATCTAGACAAATTTAAGGGAATAATTCCTTGCGGAATACATGATTATGGTGTGACATCCACACAGGAAATAGGGAGAAATTTTTCAATGCAGGATTTTGATGATGCTTTCATGAATAATTTTGAGAGAATTTTTGGATGATTTTGCAATGGGAAAATTCAAATTTTCCTGAGAAATCACACTTTTATTGACGTATCATAGGTTAAAAAGCTATCATCGATACAATTTAAGATAAAGGGAAGGAATATGACATCAATTAAGCCAATTACTGTAGCTCACGGAGATGGGATAGGGCCGGAGATCATGACAGCTGTTCTTGAGATTCTCAAAGAGGCTGAAGTGCCTATTAGAATAGAGGCTATAGAAGTAGGTGAAAAGCTTTACAAAAGGCATTATACATCAGGTATTGCAGACGATACTTGGGATATTATTGAAAGAACAAAGACGATATTAAAGGCTCCTATTACCACTCCTCAAGGCGGGGGATATAAGAGTCTGAATGTAACTTTGCGCAAGAAGTTAGGATTATATGCTAACATAAGGCCAACTATTGCATATCATCCTTACGTGACTACTCTGCATCCTAAGATGGATTTGGTAGTTGTGCGCGAGAATGAAGAAGATATTTATGCAGGAATCGAATATCGTCAAACCAAGAATATGTATTCTTCCTTAAAGCTCATATCCGAAATAGGTAGTGAAAAAATTGTTCGGTACGCTTTCGAATATGCGGTGAAGAATAATAGAAAGAGGGTCTCTTGCTTTAGTAAAGATAATATTATGAAATTCTCAGACGGTATATTTCATAAGGTGTTTGACAGAGTGGCTGAGGAATACCCAAATATAGAAAGTAACCATTTTATAGTAGATATTGGTACAGCGAAGCTTGCTAATCATCCTGAACTATTCGATGTGGTAGTTACTTCTAACCTTTATGGAGATATAATCTCAGATGTGGCTTCTGAAATTTCTGGCTCAGTTGGTATGGCTGGTTCTGCAAATATTGGGGAGAAATATGCGATGTTTGAAGCGGTGCATGGCTCAGCGCCAGATATTGCTGGGAAAAATATGGCAAATCCTTCAGGATTGCTAAATGCTGCAATAATGATGATGATTCATCTTGGGGAGCCAAAAATTGCTTCTATTGTTGAAAATGCTTGGAAGAAGACTCTAGAGGATGGAATACATACTTCTGATATTTATCATGAGAATCATTCAAGCAAGAATGTGGGTACTAAGGAATTTGCAGATGCAGTAATAAAGAATCTAGGTGCTGCGCCTAAAACGCTACCTAAAGCGGAATATACTTTATCTGCATCAGATACAAAGCAGAGCAAGGAATATTCTTTAAATATGGTATCAACCGAGTCAAAGGTTTTGGTAGGTGTTGATGTCTTTTTTGATATGGAGGAGAAGTCCCCTAAGGCTATTGCTGAAACAATTCATAAAGCCACATCCGGAAAACTTGAGTTAAAAACCATCGCGTCAAAGGGCCTAAAGCTATGGCCTTCCAATCAGGATTCTGAGATTTTATCAGACCATTGGTGTGCAAGATTTATGCCTTTAAAGGAGAGTGAGCAGATTTTTCACAAGGATATCACTAATTTGCTCGAAATGCTTGCAAATGCGGATATAGACTTCATTAAAATAGAGAATTTATATGATTTTTCAGGCAACAGAGGCTACAGCCTTGCCCAGGGTGAATGAATAAGGTTGTAATATGAAAAGACTTATATTAATGAGGCATGGTGAGGCTCCAAAAAGGCTTGAAGATAGCGACGTTGAAAGGTCTCTAACTCCTTTAGGTGAGGAGCAATGTCATGCTTCAGGTCAATTCATGAAAAAATATAACATAGGTTACGCACTTTGTTCATCTGTCAAAAGGACTAGGCAGACGCTGGATTGCGTGCAAAAGGAGGTGGGGATTTCTGAAGGTATGATAAGTTTTTGTAAGGAGATTTATGAGAACAATTCAGACCTTTTATCAAGGCTTGTCGATATACAGAATAATGAGGAAGAAACGATGCTGATGGTAGGTCATAACCCATCCTTACTCGAGCTTGCTGTATATTATGATAATCGTATAGATACAAAATGGGACGATATACTTTCTTTAGGCCTGCATCATGCAGAAGCCATAGTAATTGAATTCAAAGATTGTGCTTTTTGGGGAGAGCTATATAAGGGGAAGGGAGAGGTTGTTGATATTTTTATTCCAAATATAGAAAGTAGTTAGGGCATTTATGTCTAAGAATGATCAGAAATCAAAATCATCTTTTGGTCAAAGTATTAAAGATAAGCTTAAGCCTCATTCAAGTGCGGGGCAGTGGCTTGATGCTTTTAGAGGTAACATAGATAAGCATTTTGAGCAGATAGAACGAGAGAAGATGAGGTCTAGGCAAAAGCAGCAAAAAAGATATGCGGATGCAAATTATAATTGGGCTGAGGAGTTAGAAAGTGGGGCCTTAAAGGTTGCCTCATATTTTCACCCATTAACCTTTTATTTGAATATGCTTAAGGAGGACAAGCATATAGGGGTTTATGAATGGAAGCCTATAGTGGGTTCTGGCATGTATGGTACTAAAAAGCCCTTTAATCCTCCAAAGGATATAGATAATGATCTCAAGGATTTTGCTGGGCAAAATCCTACGATTTCCCAAAGAAAAGAAGTGGCGAAATATCTAGGGGATAGGGTAGTTAGCTTTGTGAATAATAATCCAGATTTTGCACAAATGCCTTTTGTTCAAGATGCACAAGAGGCTGCTAAGAATGCGAGTCAGGCATTGGATGCGAAAGCAAAGGCGCAAAAGATGCAGGGACAATTGCAGCAAAGTAATGATGGGCCGGTTAAGCCTATGAGTGGGCCAGTGAGGGGTAAGTCTCAGCTTCATTCTAGGTAAAGTATTGCTGGTGCCGCCAAGGAGAATTGAACTCCCGACCTCATCATTACCAATGATGCGCTCTACCACTGAGCTATGGCGGCTTGTAAAAATATGTTACGTATGACCGGGTTATAGCATAGAAATTTTGAGCAGTCAATTCTGCTTGCGCTTTATGTTGGGCAATGTCTGGGTTAGTATAGACAGGAGGGCATTACACAAAAGAGTAATTATTTGGATCAGAGAAAATCTTTACAAGCATTTGATGGTTTAAAAAATGCCCCTGTTTTGTGCAGTAAAAATGCCCTAAAATATGGCAGCCAGCTGTATAGAAATCTCCCACGGAATCTAGAAGCTTATGGCGGGCAAATTCATTTTCATATCTAAGACCTTCTTTGTTTGCAATCTCATCATTATCATTTATGCCAATTGCATTTTCTAACGAAGAGCCTTTGGCAAGGCCTTTGCTTCTCAAATATTCTAGATCGCGCATAAAGCCAAAGGTTCTTGCTGGGGCTATTTCTTCTCGGAAGGAATCAATATCTTCAAGTTTTGTAGTCTGTTTGCCTATCGCTTTGCTAGGAAATTCAATATCTACTTCTATTGAGAATTTATCTGAAGGTGATACAACAATCTTTGATGATTGATGTTCGACAAAAAGCTCTTTTTCCACTTTAAGTATCTTTTTAGGGGCTGTTAAAATATCTATGCCAGCATATTCAATGAGAAAGATAAAAGGCTTGGAGGATCCGTCCATTATAGGCACTTCCTCGCCATCGACTTCTACAATAACATTATCAATCCCTGAGCCGTAAAGGGCCGCCATGAGGTGTTCTATAGTAGATATTTTGACCCTAGCATCATTGCTAATAGTGGTTGCCATGGAAGTATCTGCAATATTAGAAAAGTGGGCATGTAGTATGTTTGTTACATTGTGAATATCTGGTCTTACAAAAACTATGCCTGTGTCAGCTGGAGCTGGTTTCAGGGTGAGCTGCGTCTTCTTGCCAGAATGAGCGCCTATTCCAAAGCAGGAAGCTGGCCTTTCTATTGTTGTTTGAAATTTTTGCATTGGTAAATTATATGTAAATATCTTTAAGTCTCATCGACAGACATTGTACATTATAGGTATTTTTGTAGCAAAGCAAAGAATGTTACAAAATATTTCAGGAAAAAGGAGGTGGGTTAAGATGGGGTGAGAAGTGGGGGTATCAAATGCCATTTTACACGGCATGACAATGCAGCAAAATTTCTCCCCTTGTCATTCCCGTTTCACCCCTTGTCATTCCCGCGTAGGCGGGAATCCATTGAGCCCCCCAGGTAAGGGATTAGGGGAGGTATGGATACCGTATATTTTACTAGCAAAATTCCGGCATGACAATGTTCTAAAATGGCTTGTATAAAACATTGTCTTCTAGGGCCTTCTAGTGTCATCGCGTGTAAAAGTTAAGTAATTGCTTAATCTGCGGTGCTAATATAATAAATAATTCGATTAAAACCTACCTTTAGCTAGTTTCTCCAAAAATATTATTGACTTTTTTCGTAAAATTGGTAAAATAATGTTATTAAATTTAAATATTACGCCAACTTTAGGAAAATATTTGTGCTATTTTCACAATTTTGGCATAGTATTTGCTTAAGAAACTAGTGTAAAGTACGTTACTTGGATGATATGTTCCGTCTCAGATGTTATCGTTTAGATATGGAAATATTTTGTTTAAGTAACAAGATTTAAATAATTTTTATAAGGAGATATAATTATGGTTATACATGCAGCAAAAGCTTCTATGGCTCACGTCAATAGGGAAGCCAGGGCATTATCTACAGGGCTTGGTGCTAAAAAAGGTCCTAGACACATGTCTATCGCAAACACTTTAGACGTTTTACGTATTAGAACAGATCAAACTACCAATAGTAGTTGGGGTGATAATATTACTACTGCTAGAAACTCGGCTATTAGTGTAGCGATTGGTGTGCTAAACTCCCTTACATCTATTGCCAATGAAATGGTAGAAGTGGCTACAGAAGCGGCTGATGGTGGTATAACTCAACCCCAAAGGAATGCTCTCGGGGCTGCTTGGCACCAATTATACGCTGCATGGGATAATATTGTTGGTAGTGCAATAAATCCAGATGATTCTACTGCTCTTTTAAATGGTGCCCCAGGAAATGCAGTTATTGGATTGGCTAATGTGGCCTTACCGCCAGTTGATATTCGACAAGCCAATGCGTTTCATAATGCTGCTTTAGCTGGTTCAGCCCCGCTAAATGCCGCTCCTGTTGCTGCTAACATTCAGTTTAGTGATCAGGCTACCTCACAAACTGCAGCGAACACAGCTAGAGTTGCATTAGGTCATGCAACTTCACTGCTTAGTGCGTGGAAGGCAGCAGATGACAATCTTACTTCTTATGCGAATGCAGTATCTGATATTTCAGCTGCATACCAAGAAAATATTGATAATTTGACTAATACGGATGTAACGCAAACAGCTCAAGATCTTGCTATGTTGAAGTCTGTGGGTCAGCTTTTAGCGTCCTTACCTTCTTGGATAGCAAACATTAATAATGTAAGGACGAATGTAAGTACTTCTATTGTACAAAACTAGATAACAATCTAATTATCTAGAATGAACAATTTAACCACCCCAATCGGGGTGGTTTTTTTATATCCAATTAATAAAATTATGGAAAAGGGCGGAAAATCTGCTAGAATCTGCGGCTGTAAATGAATTAGCTGAAATAATGGTAAAAATTACATTCCCTGATGGGGCTTCAAGAGAGTTTAAGTCTGGTGTTACAGGCATTGAGATAGCTGAGAGCATTTCTAAGTCTTTGGCAAAGGAATCTATTGCTGTTGAGATTGATGGAGAGCAGAAGGATTTATTTGTACCAATTTTGAAAGATGCTTCCTTAAGGATTATTACTTCGAAAATGGAAGAGGGCTTAGAAATCTTACGCCATGATACGGCCCATATTTTTGCTCAAAGTATTAAAGAGCTTTATCCAGCAGCACAAATAACTATTGGCCCATCTATAGAAAATGGGTTTTATTATGATGTTGCTTACACGGAAGGCAAGATATCCACTGAGGATTTCCCTACAATTGAAGAGAAAATGCAGGAGATTGTCAAAAAGTCCTATGAGATTAAGCGAGAAGAATGGGATAGAGACGAGGCAATAGAATATTTTAAATCTATAGGGGAACATTACAAGGCTGAAATAATATCAGATATTCCCAAAGGGGAAGTAATAAGCCTCTATAGGCAGGGAGATTTTATTGATCTATGTAGAGGTCCTCATGCACTTACTACTGGTTTCCCTAAATATTTCAAGCTTACAAAAGTAGCTGGTGCTTATTGGAGAGGTAATTCCGATAATGAAATGCTCACAAGGATTTATGGCACTGCTTGGGCTACAAAGAAAGATCTTGATAATTACCTCTTTATGCTTGAAGAGGCTGAGAAGAGGGATCATAGGAAGATAGGGAAGCTCCAAGATTTATTCCATATTTCCGATCATGCAAGAGGTATGGTTTTTTGGCATGATAAGGGTTGGTCTTTATATACTACAATTCAGAATTATATTAGAAGCAAGCTAAGAAAAGCAGGATATAGTGAGGTTAATACTCCTGTCCTGGTTGATAGGTCTCTTTGGGAGGCTTCTGGTCACTGGGAAAAATTTGGTGAGAATATGTTTACATCAGAGCTGGATAAGGAGGTTCTGGCATTAAAGCCTATGAATTGTCCTTGCCATGTGCAGATTTTTAAGCAAGGGATTAAATCCTATAGAGATTTACCAATAAGAATGGCGGAATTTGGATCTTGTCATAGGTATGAGCCTTCTGGTGCTCTTCATGGTTTGATGAGAGTGCGTGGTTTTACGCAAGATGATGCGCATATTTTTTGTACAGAGGATAAAATCACCGAGGAAACTATCGCCTTTTGCAAGCTTCTAATGGAGGTTTATGAAGATTTTGGCTTTACAGATATCAGGATTAAATTCTCAGATAGGCCTGAGGTGAGAGCTGGATCTGATGAAGTATGGGATAGAGCAGAAAAAGCTTTAGAAGATGCCTCTATAGCGTCGGGGCTAGAATATACAATTAACAAAGGTGAGGGGGCTTTTTATGGCCCTAAGCTTGAGTTTGTCCTAAGGGATGCTATAGGGCGCGATTGGCAATGCGGAACTCTGCAGGCTGATTTTGTTCTTCCGGAAAGGCTAGGCGCTGAATATATTGCAGAAGATGGGCAAAAGCGTAGACCAGTAATGCTACATAGGGCTATTTTGGGATCCTTTGAGAGGTTTATTGGCATATTAATTGAGAATTTTGCTGGTACTTTTCCTATATGGCTTGCTCCAACTCAGATAGCAATCTTAACTATTACAAATGAGGCGGATGATTACGCAAAGTCCATAAGAGAGAGATTTATAGCAGCGGGTATTAGAGCAGATCTTGACATTTCTTCAGAAAAGATTAATTATAAGGTACGTAAATTTATTGAGCTTAGAACTCCTCTTCTTGCTGTTGTAGGTAAGAATGAGGCAGAATACGATTCTATCTCTTTAAGAATTTTGGGATCAGATGAGAAAAAATCTATGAAAGTGGATGAGGTGATTCAGATGGTGCTAAGTGAAAATAACAAATATCTAAAATAGGAGTGGTTTAATTTAGTGAGTAAAAAAAGTAATTTGCCTAGGGCAAATAGGGATATTAAGGCCAGTATGGTGCGTCTTGTTTCCGAAAATGGTGATATGGTTGGTGTTGTTTCTTTCGAAGAGGCTCTGAAAAAGGCGCAAGCTACCAATCTAGATTTAGTTGCAATTTCTCCTAATGTAGATCCTCCAGTCTGTAAAATCTTGGATTTTGGTAAGTTTAAATATGAATCTAAGAAAAGGGTTCAGGATTCAAAGAAAAAACAGAAGACTATCTCCTTGAAGGAGGTGAAATTTAGGCCAAATATAGGTCAAAGCGACTTTGAGGTTAAGGTAAAAAACATATTGAGGTTTTTATCTCATGGAGATAAGGTCAAAGTGTCGCTTTGGTTTAGGGGTAGAGAGATTACTCATAATGAAGTTGGCAGAGAACTTTTTGAAAAAATTATCGAGAGAATTGGTGAGGAAGGAAAGCTTGAACTTGCTCCAAAGATGGAAGGTAAGCAAATGATGATGATCTTTGTGCCTAATAAGTAATCAAACCTTATCCATGAATTACAAAGACAAATTACTAGATCCATCTCAGCCTATTGTGGTTGCTATTGATGGTGCATCAGCGACAGGCAAGGGTGCTATAGCAAAGCAGCTAGCAGAAAGATTTAATCTTGTAAATTGCCAAACGGGTATTTTTTATCGCTCCTTAGCCTATAATATTTTCAAGGAAGGAATCAGCGCTGATGATACGGCTAAAATCATAGACTTTTCTAAGAAAGAGCTAGAATTAAGTGATGATGCAGCAATATATAATGCAGAAGTGACAGATGTTTCTAGTAAGATTTCAGCTATCCCAGAGGTAAGAGAGGCCCTTATTGCGCCGCAAAAAAAGTTTATAGAAGCAAATCCTAGAATTGTCATAGAGGGAAGGGATATTGGAACGGTAATAGCGCCTAATGCTGACCTGAAGCTTTTCGTTATAGCAGATATTGATGTTAGGGCAAAAAGAAGGCTTACTCAGATTGGTAGCGGAGATTTAGAGGATATAAAGAAGTCTTTGATTGAACGAGATACAAGGGATAGTGGCAGAGCTATTGCCCCTCTTAAAAAGGCTGAAGATGCTCTAATTATAGATAATTCTAGTAAAAGCTTAGAAGAGATAGTAGAATCACTTATCAAGTAGCTTAAAGGAGAGAGATATGGGAATGAGTTTAGGACATTTGCTGATAATATTGCTGATAATTTTAGTATTATTTGGTGCTGGAAAATTGCCTCAAGTGATGTCTGACCTTGGTAGAGGGCTGAAGGCCTTTAAGTCTGGCATGAAGGATGATGAGAAGGATAAATAGCATTTATCTATAATTTGGGTTTATAAGGGCATAATGAAAAATATGTTACTTCATTATAAAAAGTGCCCGTTTTAGTGTTGCCAAACTTGATAAATAAGGCCCGTTCTATTAAAATATACTCCGAAACTAGGTTAATAAAGTATGTTTGACTTACCTCAATGGCAGGAAATCTTTTTTGAAATTCTATTCATTTTAGCAAAGATTATAGTGATTATAATACCTCTTTTGCTTTCTGTGGCGTATCTTACTTATGCGGAAAGAAGAGTGATAGGCTTAATGCAAATGCGCAAAGGGCCTAATGTTGTAGGGCCTTTTGGGCTTTTGCAGCCAATAGCTGATGCTGTAAAATTGATGTTTAAAGAAATCATAGTCCCTACGCCTGCGGATAAAGCGGTTTTTTATTTGGCTCCAATCATTACCTTTGTACTGGCTTTGATAGGATGGGCGGTGATTCCTTTTGACAAAGGCCTAGTTCTTGCTGACATTAATATAGGTGTTTTATATGTACTTGCTATGTCCTCGCTTGGGGTTTATGGCATTATTGCAGCTGGTTGGGCGAGTAATTCAAAATATGCATTTTTAGGCGCTGTGAGGTCTTCTGCTCAGATGGTTTCATATGAAGTGTCTATGGGACTTGTTATAGTATCTGTGCTCATCACAACTGGCAGCCTAAATTTAACAGATATAGTAGAGGCGCAAAGGGATAGGCCTATATGGATAGACTTACTAATGGCTCCTATGGCTATTGTATTTTTTATTTCTATTTTAGCGGAAACAAACAGGCATCCATTTGACCTGCCAGAAGCTGAAGCGGAACTTGTCGCGGGCTATAATGTGGAATATTCCTCAATGATTTTTGCAATGTTTTTCTTAGGTGAATATGCAAATATGATACTTGTTAGTGCAATGATCACGATATTTTTCTTAGGGGGATATTTGCCACCTTTTGGTATTGAGTCTCTAGCTTTTGTGCCTGGCCTGATTTGGTTTGCCTTGAAGGTAGCATTCATTCTCTTTACATTCCTATGGATTAGGGCCACTCTTCCAAGGTATAGATATGATCAATTGATGCATTTAGGTTGGAAGATTTTCCTTCCTATCTCTCTATTATGGGTGATTTTGGTATCTGGTATTTTATTCTATACAGGGAATTTGCCAGATGTTGGAGGTGTTAATGTTTAGATTTCCAAAAATGCTTATTTTATGGGAAATACTGAAAGGCATGGCTTTGACACTAAGGTATCTATTCAAGAAAAAAGTCACTATTAACTATCCATATGAAAAGGGTAAAATATCTCCAAGATTCAAAGGAGAACATGCACTTAGACGTTATCCTAATGGAGAGGAAAGATGTATAGCTTGTAAATTATGTGAAGCAGTGTGCCCAGCTCAGGCAATATATATTGAAGCAAAAGAACGGGAAGATGGTTCGAGAAGGACCACAAAATATGATATAGATATGACCAAATGTATTTATTGCGGTCTATGTCAAGAAGCCTGCCCAGTAGATGCTATTGTTGAAGGGCCTAATTTTGAATTTGCTACCGAAACTCATGAAGAGCTTCTTTATAATAAAGAAAGGCTCCTGAGAAATGGAGAAATTTGGGAAAAGGAAATAGAGGCAAAACTCAAAGCTGATTATAAATATAAGTAGATTATGATTTTTTTGTTTTTTTATTTATTTGCAGGTTTATTGATTACAGGTTCGCTTGGCGTAATACTTAGTAGAAACCCGGTTCATTCAGTTTTATGGCTGATTTTTGCTTTTATCAATGCTGCAGGGCTTTTTATTCTAATTGGTGCAGAATTTATAGCAATGACCTTAATCATAGTCTATGTAGGCGCTGTTGCAGTACTCTTCTTATTTGTAGTTATGATGCTTGATATAAACATAATGAAACTCAAGTCCAACTTTGCTGCATCTTTGCCTGTTGCTATATTTTTTATGGTGATTTTTGCAATAGATCTGATTATTGTGATCAATTTGGGCATTAGCTATAGCGATATTACAATGTCTTTGCCCCAACCAATTGAAAACGCTAATAATACTTTTGAAATTGGGTCGGTTTTATATACAGATTATATGCTTGCCTTTCAGGTGGCAGGTCTTGCTCTCTTGGTTGCGATGATAGGCTGCATCTCTATTACTTTAAGGCATAGGAAAAATGTGAAGAAACAAAGTCAAAGCTGGCAAGTATCTAGAAATAAGAATAATTCTCTGGAAATGAAGCATCCGAAAACTGGGGAAGGTTTAGGAGGTATCAATTATGATTGAGATAGGGCTTTTTGAATATCTAATGGTCTCTGCTTTTGTTTTTATAGTAGGGATAGCGGGTGTTTTTTTAAACAGAAAAAACATTATTATTATTTTGATGTCTGTTGAGCTGATGCTACTTTCGATTAATATAAATCTGGTTGCCTTTTCAAGATTTTCAGGGGATATAACGGGTCAGATTTTCAGCTTATTCACTCTTACTATCGCTGCAGCTGAGGCTGCGATAGGACTTGCGATATTGGTAGTATATTTCAGAAATAAAGGCAATATTTCTGTAGAAGATGCAAGTAGGATGAGGGGGTGAAATGGAAATAGCTCTTATCCTAGCATTACCGCTTTTATCCGCCTTCTTCTGCGGAGTATTTAACAAAAATATATCATTTGTTTTTGCTAATATACTTTCATCCTTAGCTCTTCTTGCGTCATGTATTTTATCCTTTAAGGCTTTGTTTCTTATTCATATTAATAAGATAATTTTACATGAAGTCTTGTTTACCTGGTTCAGAATATTAGGGGAAAAAGTAAATTGGGCTATTTATCTTGATGCTTTGAGCGCTACAATGTTTGTTGTAGTTACTGTAGTTTCTACAATAGTGCATATTTATTCTTATGGGTATATGAAGAATGATGGCAATGGCGCAAGATTTATGTCTTACCTGTCTTTGTTTACCTTCTTTATGCTTCTCTTAGTGTCTGCGGATAATTTTATACAATTATTTGTTGGATGGGAAGGTGTGGGGCTTTGCTCTTACTTGCTTATAGGCTTTTGGTATAAAAAAGATTCTGCTTCAAATGCTGCTATAAAGGCTTTTGTAGTAAATAGAGTGGGGGATTTTGCATTCATTCTAGGAATATTAGCAATAATCTTTTTCACAGGAACCTTAAAATTTGAATCTGTATTTAGCTCATTGTCTTTGCTATCAGATTCTAAAATATATTTATTGGGTTTTGATTTCAGATTAGCGGAAGTGGTAGCCTTTTTATTATTTATTGGATGTATGGGAAAATCTGCTCAAATAGGCCTGCATGTGTGGCTTCCTGATGCGATGGAGGGGCCAACTCCTGTTTCTGCGTTGATTCATGCTGCTACAATGGTGACTGCTGGTGTATTTTTGGTGGCTAGATCTGCCCCTATTTTTGAACTAGCGCCGTATACTACAAATATCATTTTATATGTAGGAGCGATAACTTGCTTATTTGCTGCATCAATTGCGATTGCTCAAGATGATATTAAAAAGATTATAGCCTATTCGACATGCAGCCAGTTAGGCTATATGTTTATGGCTGCTGGGGCTCTAAGCTTTAAGGCAAGTATTTTTCATCTAGTTACTCATGCCTTTTTCAAAGCGATGCTTTTTCTATCGGCTGGTATTGTGATTCATGCTGTACATGAGCAAGATATCAACAAAATGGGTGGTCTTAGAAAATATATGCCGGTCACATATTTATTCTTTATCATCGGATCTCTCGCAATAATGGGCATTTACCCATTTGCTGGTTATTATTCAAAAGATCTAATTTTAGAATCTGTATATGAATCTGGAAATTTATATGCCTTTTATATGGGTATTATTGCAGCATTTTTTACATCAATTTATTCTATGAAAATAATTATCAAAGTATTTCATGGAAAGCCCCCTAAGAAGAAGGTGAAGGAATGGGAATCTTCAATGATTCTACCCCTTTTGATTTTAGCCTTTGCATCTATAGTATCAGGGTTTTATTTGATCAATTACTTTGTTGGTTTTTCTCATCCTCATGTGCCTCTCTATATAAAATATATGCCTATGGGCGTAGGTATATTTGGCATTTTACTAAGCTTTTTGATTTACCAGACAAGCTTTGGGAAAAAGCTCTACAAGCCTTTCTCGATGATTTATACATTATTTAGAGAAAAATATTATATAGATGAAATATACGATAAAAGTTTTGTAAAGGGCACATATGTACTTGCGAATATGTCTAGAATGTTTGATCGCTTTATAGATTTTTTCCCTAATGCTTCGGCTGCAATTTCAAGAAATTTTGCAGGCTTTATATCTCAGGTGCAAAGTGGATATATCTTTACCTATGTATTTTATATATTGCTAGGTGTTTGGGGGATAATGCTCATTTGGATATTAAAATTTTATTTTTAGGAAATATGTTGTTACTAATTATGGAAAATATTATAAGCCTTACTATAGCAACTCCGATAGTTGCATCTTTAATGATTTCGTTCTTGAACTATCTCTCATCAGATATTCTAAAAAAAGTTTGGTCAAAGAATATAGCTATGGCAGCATCCTTAATTACGCTATTTCTGACATTGCTCATGCTATATAAGTTTGACGCTTCGAAAGCGGGTTATCAGTTCACAGAACATTACCAATTGGCTTCTAATATAGGCCTTGCATACCATATGGGGTTGGATGGGATATCGATTATATTTGTTGTACTTACAGCGCTTCTAACTCCTTTATGCTTTGTCTTTAAAGGCTCAGAAAAAGATGAGAATTTAGCTGAATATATAATTGCGTTCCTATTAATGGATTCAATAGTAATAGCTTGTTTTGCATCTGTTAATTTACTTCTTTTCTATGTCTTTTTTGAGGCTATGTTAGTACCAATGTATATAATTATAGGATTATTCGGGGGCAAAAATAAAATATATGCTGCTCTTAAATTCTTTTTATACACTTTCTTGGCTTCGATCTTTTTCCTGATAGCTATTATATACCTTTATTCTAAAACCGGCTCCTATGATATTAGCTTTTTGACAGATAATGCTAATTATGTTTCCAGAATAATGCCTCATTGGGTATGGATTGCTATTTTTGTAGCTATGGCTGTTAAGGTTCCGATGGTTCCTTTCCATACTTGGCTTCCCGATGCCCATGTGGAGGCTCCTACTGCTGGTTCTGTAATACTTGCCGGTATTTTGTTAAAAGTAGGTGGTTATGGTATGATTAGGATTTGCTTGCAGATTCTTCCGGACCAAACAGCATATTTTGCACCATATGTTATATATTTAAGCTCCTTTGCTATTATCTATGCTTCACTGGTAGCATTCGCTCAAATCGATATGAAAAGGATGATAGCTTATTCCTCTGTGGCACATATGGGCTATGTCACAGCTGGAATTTTCTCTTTAAATATCACAGGGTTTGAAGGTGCAATGATGCAGATGGTAAGTCATGGGCTTATTTCTGCTGGGTTATTTTTTGTTGTAGGGATGCTTTATGAAAGATTGCGTACAAAGGAAATAAAAGCCTTTGGGGGCGTAGCATCCAAGATGCCAATTCTTGCTAGCTTTTTTATGATTCTTGTTATGGGATCGGTAGGACTTCCCGGCACTAGTGGCTTCATAGGGGAGTTTTTATGCTTAGTCGGGATTTTTAAATATAATATTTATATGGCAGGAATATCGGCTTTAGGAATTGTCCTTGGCGCAATCTATATGCTGAGTTTATATAAAAGAACTATGCTTGGTGAAATTACAAATAATAAAGTGCAGAAAATATCCGACCTAAATATAAGTGAGATATTAGTACTCCTGACATTATCAATTCTTATTATAATTTTGGGAATTGCGCCGGAATATGTATTAGAGATTTTCAGAATAAGTGCTAGGGGAATATTATGAGTGCTATACAATTAGTCAGGGATTTAAATATTATTTTACCAGAATTGTTTTTGGCTATTGCGTCTCTGTTCTCGCTAGTTCTAGGTTCTATTTTTAATAAATCTGAGAAATTAGTTGGTTATGTAATTGTATTATTTCTTATATCACTCATTTATTTTATTCACCTAAACCAGGATATTATGGAAGGAATTGCCTTTAATAATAGCTACTTCAATAATGGTTTTTTATTGTTTCTGAAGAGTGCAATCCTTGGTGGGTTAGTAGTAATTATTTTAGGATATTTATCCGTCTCAAAGAAAGTATCAATGGATTTTATATTCCTAGCTTTATTTGCAATTATTGGCTCTATGCTTGCAATTTCTTCAAAGAATTTATTGATGTTATTTTTAGGGTTAGAGCTACAATCCCTTCCATCATATATTATGGCAGGTTTTTTAAGGGATAAGCTAAAGTCGAGTGAGGCTGGTCTCAAATATTTTGTATTAGGTGCTGTTTCTTCTTCTATTTTGCTTTTTGGTGCAAGCTTAGTCTATGGATTTACTGGGCATATTTCGTATGAGGCCATCCATGAATCATTATCTGCTTCTTCAAATATTGCTGTGATTGTTGGGATCAGTATGATTTTGGTTTCTATGTTTTTTAAAATGTCTGCGGCTCCTTTCCATATATGGAGTCCTGATGTTTATGAAGGTGCTCCAATGGTAAGTGTGTCTATTTTCTCATCAATTCATAAAATCGCAATAGCGGCAATTTTTGTAATTTTTCTATCAAAGGTTTTAGGGGAATTATCTATTAGTTTTATATGGATTTTTAAAATGCTGGCTATCTTATCTCTAATGATAGGGGCGTTTGGTGGATTGATGCAGAAATCTCTAAAAAGGCTTATGGCGTATAGTGCAATTTTGAATGCTGGATATGTTTTGCTTGCTGTGATTAGTGATATTAGCCTTGAAATGTTTAGAAGTATCTTCCTTGCTTATATCATTATCTATTCTGTTGGGATAATAGCCTTCTTCACTATTCTAAATAACATCTTTCAGGAGAAATCCGACGATTTGCTAATAAAGGATTTAGCGGGTTTAAGCATAAATAACAAACTCTATTCTCTGGCCTTAGTTTTGATATTATCCTCTATGATTGGCCTTCCGCCTTTGGCCGGATTCTTTGCAAAATATTATGTTTTATATAATTTGGTAAATATTCAGGAATATGCTTTGGCTATTATCGCAATTATATCGAGCGTAGTGGCGGCTTTTTACTACTTGCGTGTGATAAAGGCTATTTATTTTGATGAAGCAAAGCAAGCAAAGGGTAAAACTGCCAAACCTATAACAGTATTATTGGTCACTTTTACATCTTTGTTCTTTTTAATTTGCTTCGCCTTATATTTTAATTCATACTTCTATCAAATGAAAATTATAGTTTAGTTTATGTATCTTAAGTGGCTTCAGAAATACAATTTATTAGCGTTTGAAGATATAGATAGCACCAATGAGGAGGCTAAGCGCCTTGTGCAATCTGGGGCCTTTGATAAGCTAGTTATCTGGAGCAAATCTCAATCGGATGGAAAAGGGAGATATGGTAGAAAGTGGGAGTCTGGAGAAGGCAATCTGTTTCTTTCAATCCTTATGCCAATAACTTGTTCCTTAGAGAAATCTACGCAGCTTTCTTTCGCTATGTCTTTAGCTGTTGCAGATGTTATTGAGTCTTTATCCATCAAGCATAAAATAGATCTGGATATCAAGCTCAAATGGCCAAATGATGTTTTGATTAATGGGAAGAAAATATCTGGTATATTGATGGAATCTTTGCCAGAGATTGCTGATGATTGGGTGATTTTAGGGCTTGGGTTAAATGTTGAAACGAGCCCAAATCTTGAAGATACAACCAGTCTCCATGAGCTTGGGATTAAATGCTCTGTTGGAGAGATTCTGGGTATGGTGATGAATCAGTTTGATTACTATCATGATATGTGGATTATTTATGATTTCCCTAATATTAGAAAAATCTGGCTTAAAAAGGCATTTAAGTTAGGGGAAGTTGTCACAGTTAGTGATATGAAAAAGCGTATTTCCGGCACTTTTGATTCGTTAGAAGAAGATGGTGCTATTAAAGTGAAGCTTGCCTCAGGTGAAGATTTTGTGCTAACTACAGGGGAGATCTTTTTTGGCTAAGGCTTCTATAATATTAATTTCACCTCAGATGGGAGAAAATATAGGGGCTTGTGCGAGAGCAATGAAGAATTTTGGCCTCTCGGATTTAAGGATAGTATCACCGCGTGATGGATGGCCAAATGCAGCAGCAGATGCTATGTCTGTTGGGGCAAGAGATATAATAAAAAATGCCCAAATTTTTGATAATATTAGCTCATCTATAGCTGACTTAGACTATGTTTATGCAGCAAGTGCCGCCCCTAGAGACCTCAATAAAAACTATATATTATCGAAAGATCTTAATCCTCAACACTCAAATTTCGGCATCATGTTTGGCAGGGAATCATCTGGGCTTTCAAACGAAGAAATTTCTTATGCAAATTCTATAGTTACAATTGATACTGATCCCGGCTTTTCTTCACTTAATCTAGCGCATGCAGTTGCTGTTATATCTTGTGAGCTTTTCAAAAAACAGGAAAGGGAGGATTTAAATAATAAACAGGAATTGGCAACAAAAGGAGAGTTAGAGCATTTTTTTACGCACCTTATTGGCGCTCTGGATGAGAAGCAATTTTTTAAAGTTCCGGAGAAGAAAAAAATAATGGCCCAGAATATTAGGGCCATTTTTAATCGTATAGATAATCTATCTAAATCAGAGATCCAAACTTTGCGTGGGATTGTTTCTGTTTTAGAGAAGTAATGTTAAAAGTCTGTTGCATCTGTATGATCACCAGCTTGACCGCTAAGCTCATATTGCTGCACTAGGTCTAAAATTGCTCCGTATTTCCCTATGTCTGATTCAGTATCAGCGACACCCTTCTTATTCTTTAAATAGTCTGCTAAGGTGCATGGTCCATGAAGGCCTAGGGAATGGACTTCAGTAGTTAAATTAACTGTATTGTGTAGGAAAAGCTTAAATAACTCAAGCATATCTGGGTAATCACCTGCTTCTGCATTCACTACTGTATATGCTGCATGTACCAGTAATACAGGCTGCACCTTTGGTAGTGTTGAAAATATGTTTTGAGTTGCTTCTGGATTTTCAACAAGTTGATTATATAGCGTATCATCGCTTACTGCTTTTCGTATGGCCGCTTCCAGAGCAAATTCTCCTTTAGTGGCAGACCTGTAAAAATTGATTATACTCCCTCTTGACATAATATGTACCTCGCTTAATGTTAAAAAAACTTAATAAACACTTTACATAATATAATCCTTTTTTAATCCTTGTCAAGAAATTTAAATACTGCAAATTTCCATCATATTAAAATTTTCTAGCCATAGGATTTTAGAAGTGACTTGTAAATCAGGATATGCTTTTTTGATAAATTCAGCATAGAATGTGAGCTGATTTAAGTATAATTCAGGAACTTCAGATACTCTCTTAGGGGGACTGCGCTCAGTTTTATAGTCTAATATTACCGCTTTTGTATCGGATATAGCTAGAAAATCGATACGCCCAAACTTAAATGATTCATTCTCCTTATATCCAAACCCTACTTCTGCTTGCACTTTTTTGTAATTCAATAATTCCCTAAATTCCTGGATTTTGAATAGTTTTTGTACTTTGGCCATCATGGGTTTTTTTAGGTGATTTGGGAGCCTTTCTAGAAAGGGATGGTTAGTATCAGGGGAGGATTTTTTTGCCTTAACAGCATCTTCCAGTATCTTATGCAATATTATACCGTAGGAAATATCTAATCTCTCATCCAGAGGAGACCTAACATAATTAGGTTTTTGATTTTTCTGTGGTGGGGTAAATAATCTTAAAGGAGCGATAGCCCGAGGTTCATCCTGCTTTGGTGTATTTTTTTGATCAGTACTTGTAGTATGTGCAATAAAGTTATTTTTCTGACCTAGATACATCACATCATCTTGCTTTGTTGCATTGAGATTTTCTAAAGCTCCTTGAACTATTTTATACCAGCAATTTTCTTGCTTCCTACTTTGGATACCACAAACAATTAGGTGATCTTCAGCCCTTGTTATTGCAACATATAATAATCTCAAATACTCTTTGTAATCTTCATGATTTTTAGTGCTTTTAAATCGCTCATATACTTCATTAGAATTTTTGGCATTTCCAAGCCACAAGAAATCATCCTCTTTCCATAAGAAGTGACTCTGTATTTGAGGTATATTTGTAGTATCTGGCAAAATGATTATAGGAGCTTCAAGGCCTTTTGATGCATGCACGGTCATAATGCTCACCTTGCCATCTGATCCTGTGTCTCTTTTGACTTCAAGCTCATTTTTTTCTAACCAATTTATAAAGCTTTGAAGGTTTGTGCCAAAATTCCGAGAATATTCATTGCAAATATTCAAAAGCTCGTCTAGCACATCATTTGAATCAGCGCCGTTGGTATTTAATAATATCTTCCTAGCATCCATAATATCTATGAGATTATGCAGGAAATCATAAGATAAAAGATTACTTGCCATTTGAATAAAATTAGCAAGTAGGTCAAGAATACCCTGGTTTTCTATAGCTTCATATAATGAATTTTTTCTATTTTTTGCCAGAGCCGAGATTTCTTCATGCTCCATATTGATCAATGGGGAATGTAGAAGGGATGCAAGGTTCAAATCATCCTCTGGTAGGAGGGCAAATTTAGCTGCTGATATAATGTCTCTTACTGAGATATGCTGAAGGATTGCTATTCTGTCCATGCCTGATACGGGTATATTTTCTTCTTTAAGAGCGGATATTATCTCAGTTGCTAAATCGTTTCTTCTTCTAATAAGTATCATGAAATCCCCGGGTGAGGCTTTCCTACCTGTAGAGGGTAGTATCTTGCCAGATTCTATATAAGCTCTAATATATTTAGCTATTTTTTGTGCTAAAGCTTGTTCTATATTCTTGTCTTCCTCCATCTCATTAATAAGTGGCCAAAAGAGACCTTGTTTTGAATTTTGCTGACTCATGAGAGGCCATAATTCTATAGTTCCTTCTGACTCTTCTCTATAACAACGAAGTGCGGTCTTATTCAAGTAAGTATCTTTAAATATTGTAGAGACTAGCTGTAGTATTTCAGGGCAAGATCTATAGACATATTCTAATTCAATATTCTTATAGTGCTTTTTGGCAAACCCCATTTTTTCACTAATAAAATCATTCACTCTAGAAAAATTTGTTACGTCTGCTCCTTGAAAGCTATATATTGACTGCTTCTCATCTCCTACAACAAAGATGGTTTTATTTTCGCTAGAATAGGATTCACCAGAATAGAATTCTCTCATTATAGCTTCAATGATCTGCCATTGTTTAGGGCTTGTATCTTGCGCTTCATCAATTAAAAGATGGGTGATTCCGCCATCGAGCTTGTAGAGTATCCAATCATGCATCTCAGAGTCTGTTAGAAGCTTTTTTGTATAATAAATCAGATCATCATAATCAAGAGCGGAGAGGTTGTTTTTATAATGATTATATTTAGATATAATATATTCAGAAACTTGATAGATATGGATGGTAGACTCTATCATTCTAGCCTTTCGTATCTTATCATAGAATCCTACTACAATAGTTTGAGCTTTCTGCAGGGCCTCATATATGTCTGGATATTCTTCCAATTCCTTTTTGCTAAGCAGTTTTTTTCTTGGCTCATTTTTTTGTGTAAAAAATATACTGATTAGCTTAGCAAATTGCCATGTATTATGGATATCTTTCTCCAGAGCCCTATTATATTCAGATGCAATCTTTAAATTACAATTTCGCAGAGGTGTTGTTCCTAAAATATTAAACAATTCCCCAATGTAACTTGCCGAAGATTGAGATATATTGGCAGATCTTTCTAGATGAGCCCTATAATTATTAGCATTTTTATAATGTTCGAATAAATCTCTGAATTTTATTTGCTGAGACAATATTTCATAAATTAAGTCATTAAAAGATAATTGATGCACATTTCTTAGGATATATTGAAATGATGGTGCATATTTGATCTCTGATTTTAATTCCCTGGCAATGTCTTTAATAAGTTTTGAGGACAATTCCTTGACTTCCATATCTCCTAAAACTTTGAATCCCGCTTTTAGCCCTGCCTCAAAAGGGAATTTTTGCAAAATCTTCTGGCAAAAGGAATGTATAGTATGTATTGCAAATTGTTCGGGGGATAGAAGAAGCTTAGAAAACAAGGATTTGGCTATATTTTGCTCTTCTAAGGTAAGTTTTCTAGAAAGCAGGCTCTCTGCAAGGAGGGGGTTTTTTTCCCAGCTTTTTAATGCATCTAGAATTCTTGTTTTCATTTCTCCAGCTGCGGCATTAGTGAAAGTAAGGCATAGGATTTTCTCTGGGTTTATTTGTTGCAATAAAAGACGAAGTACTCTGTCGGTCAGTATTTTAGTTTTGCCCGTACCTGCAGATGCAGATACCCAGACGGACATATCAGGGTTTGTTGCTTCGAGCTGTGAAGAGTTTATATGTTTCATGCTGGGATTATAATATGGTCCTTGTATATTGTCTACGACTCAAAAAGGTTTAGGGCGGTGTGTATATTAATCAGACAAGAGGTGAAGACTATAACTTTTACAATATATATCTGTTTAAGATTAGAGAATGTAGGTTTTAATAAAGAGGATATTATTGGTTGTACTGATAATGGGTAAAATAATCCTATGTAGTAAATTTAGAATAAATATCAAATATTGCAAAAAAATCACTTGACCACGAAAATAACATGAAATATATTCCATTTTATCCCAAATGATCCCAAATGAACCCACGAGTGTGGTATTATTAAAATTAATTTAATGCGTTAACGTTATTAAATTAACATAGAGGAATCGAATGCGTATATTTTTATCGAAATTTTTAAACAATATAGATAAAAAGGGAAGAATATCTGTACCTTCCAATTATCGCATGATTTTAAACGAGCAAAATGGTTTAATCATCTATCCTTCAATAAAGCATAAATGCCTAGAGGCTTGCAGTATCAATCGTCTGGAAGAATTGAGTAGAATCATAGAGAATCTCGATCCTTATTCAGAAGAAAGGGATGCTTTTGAGACTATTATTTTAGCAGAGGCTGTGCATCTATCCTTTGATAGCGAAGGTAGAATCATCATACCAAAGTCATTAGTATCTTATGCATCTCTTGAAGATAAGGCTTACTTCGTAGGAAAAGGACTGGTATTCGAAATATGGAATCCAAATGCTTTTGACTCGCATTTAGCTAAAGCTTCCAAGCTTGCTAAAGATAACAGACATTTACTTAAGAATATAGGAGTGTGATATGAGCCATATTCCTGTAATGTTAAATGAAGTGATAAAGTCTCTCAACCCCGCTATGGAGCAATCCTTTATGGATTGCACCTTTGGCGCAGGGGGGTATTCTAGTGCTATTTTAGAGTATGGGGCAAGTATAATTGCTGTTGATAGAGACTTAAATGTTAAGATTATAGCAGAGGAACTAGCATCTCAATATGATGGTAGGTTAAAATTTATCAACAGTAATTTTGCCGATATCGAGGAAGATGCGTATAAATTAGATGGCATAGTGCTCGATTTAGGGGTCTCGTCTATGCAGCTTGATAACGGTAATAGAGGATTTTCTTTCACTCATGATGGCGATCTGGATATGCGCATGGGAAATGATGGGAAATCAGCTAAAGACTTTGTAAATCACTATAAAGAAGAGGAAATAGCGAGAGTAATATATGAATATGGAGATGAGCCATCATCTCGAAAAATTGCGAGGCGTATAGTTGAAGCAAGAGGAAGGGCGCCTATCAATACAACCTTCGAGCTTGCGGATATAGTAAGGAGAGCAATTAATAGAAAGCCAGGAAAAATTGACTTAGCAACCAAGACATTTCAAGCAATAAGAATTTGGGTGAATGATGAACTTGAGTCTCTGTCAAGATTTTTAGATAAGGCTTTATCTCTCCTTAAAATTGGTGGAAGATTAGTTGTTGTAACATTCCATTCGTTAGAAGATAAAATTGTAAAAGACTATTTTAATAAGCATATAGCCAAAAGAGTGGCTAGGTCTAAATATTCAAAAGAACCTGAAAATGATTTTGACAAATATAGGTTATTGTATAAAAAGCCACTAATTCCTACAATGGAAGAGGTGAATTCTAATCCAAGGGCAAGGTCAGCAAAACTCAGGGCTGCGGTTAAAATTCGGGAGGTGGAGAATGTATAGGACTCTATCTCTAGGGATGGCTTTGGTAATTCTTGCTGGTTATTTTGTCTTTACAATGAAGCGTGAAGTTGAGAATTTAAACCTCACTATTAATTCTTTAAATAAACAAATAGTGCAAGAAAGGTCCAATATTAACTTGCTTAAGGCTGAGTTTTCTCATCTTACTTCGCCATCTAGGCTTAAAATATTGGCAGAGATTCATCTTGGGCTAACTAATATTAAGCCACATAATATGGTTTCCGATCCACTGAGAATTAGCGAAAAAAGAGTTATTATTTCAAAAAGTCGTCATCAGCCAAGAAAAACAAAGAATTGGAGATATAAACATAGGGAAGATAGAGGTATTCACAAGGCTTCCTTTAGAATTAATTCAAGATAATTAGGGTGCGACATGGATTTTGGCTCGAATCAAGATTATCATGACAAGGATGGGCTGGGTTCTGAGCAGAGCTTTAACAGCATCTTACTTAATCTGACAAAATGGAATGAGGGGCAGAGGGCCTTAACTACAAGGCTTGGTGTAGTGATCTGCTTTATGGCTATTTTTTTTCTTTCAATTAGCTACAAGATTATTACCACAGCTTTGAGTAGTTCAAGTAACAATACAATATTTGCAAGTGAATCTGGCTTAAGAAAGGAAATAGTTGATAGAAATGGAGTTTTATTGGCTATCAATTTACCATCATATTCCCTATATGCTAATCCTAGCAAAATGCTTGATAAAGAGGAGGCTGCACATTCACTGAAAGAAATATTTCCGGAGTTAGATGAGAAGAAATTACTACGTAACTTTGCATCAAACAAGAGATTTGTCTGGGTAAAAAGAGATCTCTCTTCAAAAGAGAAGCTAGAGGTGAATAACCTCGGATTGCCTGGTGTATATTTTGAGCAAGAATATAAGCGGGTCTATACGCATGGGAATATGTTTGCTCATATTATAGGATATGTTGGTAGGGATAATGAGGGGCTTGCAGGGCTTGAGAGGAGCTATGATCAAGAGATCAAGAACTATCATGGAAATGAGCCTCCGATAGAACTAACTCTGGATTCCAGATTGCAGGCAATTGTGAATGAGGAATTAGATAAAACCATCAAGACTTATAGGCCAGAATCAGCAGCGGCTATAGTGATGGATCCCAACAATGGCGAAGTTTTAGCTTGTATCTCAAAGCCTGATTTTAATCCTCACTATCCTGGTAAAGCAAAGTCAAAAGAACTATTTAATGCTTTTGCAACAGGCGTCTACGAGCTTGGCTCTATTAATAAAATCCTCAATTTAGCAGTCGGATTTGATACAGGAAAAGTTGCTTTAAATGATGCATATGATACTACTTCAATGAAGGTTGCTAATTTTATGGTAAAGGATTGGCATCAAACAAAAGGCTGGCACTCTGTTCCTGAGATCTTCTTAAAATCTTCTAATGTTGGTATGGCTCAGATATTGTTTGAAATAGGCAAAGAAGATTATAGAGAATATTTGAATAAAATGGGTCTTACCAAGAAGTTAGATATTGAAATTCCAGAAAAAGCCACTCCTATGGTAAGTAATTATAAAAAATGGAGTGACCTTACAATGGTTACGATGTCATACGGATATTCTATTGCAATGACTCCCTTGCATTTTACTGCAGCGGCAGCAGCGGCTATTAATGGAGGAATCATTTACCCACTTAGCTTTGTAAAAAAGAAAGGCCCAATTGCTGGTGAGAGAATATTTAATACAACAACTTCAAAAAAAGTACATAAATTATTATTTTTAGCTGCGGAAAAAGGTACATCTAGAAAGGCAAGAGTGCCTGGCTATTTTGTCGGGGCTAAAACAGGCACCGCAAATAAATTGATAGGAAAAAAATATGCTGAAAACTCTGCTAGAATTTCTTCGATGCTAAGCATTTTCCCTGCCAATGATCCTAAATATCTAATTTTTATTATGCTCGATAACCCCAAACCTACAAAGGAAACTTTTGGTTTTGCGACTGCTGGATGGACGGTGGCCCCCATGGTTAGCAATCTTGTGCGAAGAATGGTAGCTTTATACGGACTTTCTCCTTATGATGAAAATGAAGAAAATATAAGAAATGAGCTACATGTAGATTATGAAATCAATTCAGAAACCTAATATTTCAAGAATTCTATCAGAAAACAGCATACAAAACATCTCAATACATACAGATTATATTGAGGATGGTTGTGCTTTTTGTATAACAAAATATATACCAGAATATGTTGATTTGGCGATATCTAAGGGTGCAAAAGCTATTATTTCCGAGCTTGATATTGAAGATCTTCCTCACAATGTGTCTTTAATAAAAGTTCCAGACATACAGTTTTTTATCAGGGAAGCTTGCAGGATTCTATATACAAGAAGGCCTCAGATGTTGATCGGCATTACAGGTACAAGTGGAAAAAGCTCCATAGTTGATTTTTGTAGGCAGGTCAGCTCATTACTAGGATATCAGTCTGCAAGTATAGGGACAGTTGGAATTTTTTGTAGCGATTCAAATATTGAGAGAAAGGTTAGAGGAAAATTCAATATCAATTTAACAACAGCAGATATTGTCACAACATACAGGCTTCTGGATTTTTTTGCTATGGAGGGGGTGGATCATGTTGCCTTTGAGGTTTCGTCGCATGGGTTAGATCAGGGGCGCGTATTTGGGCTAGAGCTTGATGTGGCTTGTTTTTCTAATCTTTCCCAAGATCATCTAGATTATCACCACACTATGCAGGAATATAAAGAGGCAAAACTGAAGATTTTCTCTCAATATATGAAGCAAAAAGGCAGGGCAATAATTCTAGATAATCTATATCAAGATACAGATGTTAAAGAGGCTCTCAAAGGTAAGGATACTTTTGTTGTGGGATATGGGGAATCTGGATTTGATTATTCAGGATATGCAGGCGAATATCTTGCCATTAAGAATATTGCATTAGACAATGTGAGTCAAAAGATCGAATTCTTGTATAATGGTAAATTATATAATACGCATCTTGGCATGGTTGGTAGGTATCAAGCGATAAATGCACTAATGGTGGTAGCGATATTTTTGCCTCTGTCAAATATTTTGGAAATATCTGCCCTTTTACCTAAGCTTGCTTCTGTAGATGGTAGGCTTCAGAGGGTGACTGCTGTAGATCATAAGTTTCATATATTTGTAGATTTTGCTCATAAGCCTGAGGCGCTTGAAAAATGTTTGAAGGAGCTGAAAGAAAATTGTTCAGGGAGGCTAATAGTAGTATTTGGTTGTGGTGGTAATAGGGATAAGGGCAAAAGAAGCATAATGGGTAAAATATCATCTGAAATAGCTGATATAGTTATTGTAACAGATGATAATCCTAGATTTGAGGATGCTGCGGCAATAAGAAAAGACATTTTAGAAAGCACACAAGGTGCAATAGAAATAGCAGGTAGAGGAAAAGCGATAGAAAAAGCAGTGTCAATTCTAGAAGATGGTGATATTTTATTAGTGGCAGGTAAGGGGCATGAAAAATATCAAATTATAGATGGCAAAGAAATCTATTTTGATGATGTAGAAGAGGTAAGAAAGCATATATGAAAGTTTGGAATAGCAAATCCTTAAGTGAGGCTCTTAAAATAGAGGTGGTCAATCCTAATATTCAAGGCTCTATATTACAGTTTAACTCACAGGAAATCCTAGAAGGCCAGGTTTTTATTGCTCTTAAAGGGGAGAATGGAGATGGCCATAATTATGCCATGGATGCTTATAAAAGCGGAGCATCCTGCCTAATAGTAGATAGGGTTATAGATAATATTCCAGAGGATAAGCTAATTATTGTAGCGGATACGGATAAGGCATTATCTGATCTGGCCAGGTATAAAAGGCGGGTGACAGAAGCAAAAATTATAGCAATTACAGGATCTGTGGGTAAAACTTCAACTAAAGAAGCTTTGTTGCATACATTGTCAAAATTTGGACTAGCTTATGCGAGTAGGGCGAGTTTTAATAATATGCTAGGTGTCAGGTTAGACCTTGCCTCTCTCCCAGAGGATTTAGAATATGGCATAATAGAAGTTGGTATGAATCACTCAGGAGAAATTCGTGAATTTATAAAGTTTGTCTCCCCACATATCGCTATGATAAATAATATATTGCCAAGTCACATGGGCAACTTTAATTCCCTAGATGAAATAGCAGATGCAAAACTTGAGGTTTTGGAATCAATGTATGGCGAAGGCGTGGCTATTCTCAACAGAGGGGATGATTACTTTGGTTATTGCTATAATAAAGCAAAGGAGCTTGGGTTGAAGCATATATATTCTTTTGGAGCCAATGAAGCTAAAGCTGATGCGAATTTTATCAAATATGGTTTTTTAGGTCGTCATATTGTAAAGATTGGAGATCGGGACATTGCTTTCAGCACCCAAATTGGCGGTAGGGGCAGAGTTCTGAATTTGGTTGCAACTTTGCTTATTTGTAAAGTTCTAGGGCTTGATCTAGACAAAGCTGCTAGTGCTTTTAATGATTTGTCCGAACCTGAAGAAAGAGGCAAAATCCACAGAATAAAATATAATAATTTTCAATGTTTGATTATAGATGATGCGTACAATGCAGCCCCACCTGCTGTTATTGCATCCCTAGAGCATTTTGCAGACCTAGAATCTGGATATAAAGTGGCAATATTAGGTGATATGAGGGAGTTAGGTGAGGATGCCGTGCAGTATCATGAGGCTCTACTTCCTCATGTGCTTAAATCTGGTGCTAATAAAGTACACAATGTTGGCCCATTAATGAGGAATTTATACAACAAACTACCTGCTTCAATTAAAGGTAATTATTATGATGATTATCTAGATTTACAGAATCACTTGAAAGAAGTGATAGACAGGGATATGATGATTCTTTTTAAAGCTGCTAATGGCACTAAGCTGAGAATGGTTGCGAAGATGCTGATTGATCAAAGTTCAGCTTCCAAGTAACTATTAGCTTGTACCAATAGCGATGGTATAACATAATTTTAGATAAAGATGCTGTATAATCTCTTACTTCCGTATATCAATGATTCCCATATTGCTAACCTAGTTCATTATCTAACATTTAGAAGCATGATGGCTGCCTTGCTAAGCATGGTATGGGTCTTTGCATTTGGGCCAGCCATGATTAGGTTGCTTGCTAAGCTGCAAAAATTTGGTCAGCCTATAAGAGATGATGGCCCAGAATCACATATTATAAAGGCAGGTACGCCAACTATGGGTGGTTTAATAATTATAGGTTCTATCATCACTTCAAGTCTCCTATTTGCGGATTTAAGATCGATATATGTTTGGACATCACTATTTGTGCTAGTAAGTTTTGGTATGCTTGGCTTTATGGATGATTATTTAAAGGTGACGCAGAACAATACTAAGGGAGTTAGAGGAAAAATGAAACTTTTGGTTCAGTTTCTTGTGGCTTTTATAGCATGTTATATGGTGCAAGCTCAGGCTAATGAATTTCATATTTCTCATATCAGTGTTCCATATATGAAAAATATGCTTATCGATATAGGATACTTTTACCTTCCCTTTGCCGCCTTTGTCATAGTAGGCTCCTCTAATGCGGTAAATTTAACAGATGGGTTAGATGGGCTTGCTATAGTTTTGATAGGGATAGTTGCAGCTTGTTTTGGTGTTATTAGTTATTTAGCTGGTAATATAGTCTATGCGAATTATCTGCAGATTATTTATGTTCCAAATGTGTCAGAATTAACAGTAATTTGTGGATCTATGGTAGGCGGGGCGATAGGTTTTTTATGGTTTAATTCCCAGCCTGCAGAGATATTTATGGGGGATACGGGCAGCCTGTCTTTAGGAGGAATTCTGGGTATTATAAGTGTTGTTACAAAGCATGAAATGATTCTTGCAATAATTGGGGGGGTTTTTGTTATAGAAACCCTATCTGTAGTAATCCAAGTATATTACTTTAAATATACAGGGGGTAGGAGGTTCTTTAAAATGGCCCCTATTCACCACCATTTTGAGAAAGCTGGCTGGTCAGAGGCAAAAGTAGTAGTGAGATTCTGGATATTGGGGATAATTTTTGCCATAATTGGTATGGCTTCACTAAAATTAAGGTAATGTATGAAACCTCTCACTGAAGGCGAGATTCAAGCTCTTAAAGATAAATGGTTTACTAAGTTTCCTAGGATGGATTTAAAAAAATCTAAGCTTAGGGAAATAAGAAACGCAGATGCTCCAGATTATTATAGATATATTCTTCATCCAGATGTAGCAAAATTTGTACCTGTAGATTGCTGGCCTGATTCTTTAGAATGGGCAGAGGATCATATGAAATTTTGGAGAAGTCAGTTTATACATAAAGCCGGGTTTTGTTGGACTATCGCAGATAAGAAAACAGATAAAATGATAGGTGCTATAACTTTAACCAGATTGAGGCCTCTTCAGAGGAAAGGGGTATTTAGTTATGATCTAGATAGAGAATATTGGGGGAAGGGCGTCATGAAAGAAGCTCTGCAAGCAGTAATAGATTTTGCTGATAAAAAATTGGATTTGGGTAGGTTATATGCTTGTGCCTCTGTAGATAATGAGAGGTCTATAGGTCTTCTTAAATCTCTAGGCTTTGAATCTGAAGGCTTAATGAAAAATTATGAGGTGCTAGAGTGGGAGCAGGTGGATTTTGAGTCTTTTGCAAGAACCAGGAAGGCCTCTTTCTTTAAATAATTACAATGATTGGAAATATATTATTAGCCACAAGTTTTGGCGCTGCATTTTTTAGATTATTTATAAGAAAGAATTTCTTGTTTTACATAGCCTCAATTTGTCTAATTTCTGCATCAATTTTTTTAGAAATAGCATTTCTTAGGTCTGATTTTACTATCCAAAATGTGCTCTTTTTTTCTTCTCTAGATTCGCCTATAATATATAAAATGGCAGGATTGTGGACTAATAGCGATTCCTCCTTATTATTTCTATCCTCGCTACTTTCCTTATTGTGCTTGGTGTCATGCTATAAAGAGGGGGATCACGCAGATTTTATTGCCAGGATTTACGCAGTTTTTGTATTCTTCCTAAGCGCATATATTTATTTTTTTGCCAATCCTTTTATAGAGGTCAAGGCCCCTCCTGCGCAGGGTTTGGGCTTGAACCCAGTGCTGCAGGATGTGGCTGTATCGATTCATCCACCTATATTATATTTGGGTTATGTTGCCTATATTGTACCCTTTGCTTATGCACTATTAATGCTACATAGAAAGGAGATCAAAACTGATTGCTTAAATAAGATGCTGATTTATGCCAGATTCGGCCTATTTTGCTTATCTAGCGGTATTGCCCTTGGGAGTTGGTGGGCATATAGAGAATTAGGCTGGGGCGGTTTTTGGTTTTTTGACCCTGTAGAGAATGTATCTCTTATGCTCTGGATGATAGGCATTGCGATGTACCATTACCTTATGCAAGCTCCACGAAATTCCAGGTTCGTCGTACCTTCTGTCTCATTATCCCTAATAAATTTTCTTTTAATAATTGTAGGGATAATTTTAGTGAGGTCTGGATCGCTAGTTTCGGTGCATTCTTTTTCAGCTAATGTAGAAGCTGGTAAGTATATTATTATAATTTTTGTGTGCTTGGTTTTATCCTCTACTTATCTTTATTTCTCTAACATAAGAAGCTTGAGAGAAGATCTTGTACAAAAGTATAATTATAAGGAAACAATCATAATATGTGGCTCAAAATTTATATATTTAGCAACGATTTCAATTTTTGTAGCAATAATATATCCTCTGCTTTATGGCTTAATTAATGGTGTGAGTATTACGCTGGATAATAAGTATTTTCATATCATCTTTATACCATTATCCATAATTATCTGCGTTTTTAGCTTTATATCTCTTTTTCTAACCAATATTTCTTTTAACCTAAAAACAATTTTTAAGAATAGAAATCATGCTATGGTTTTTAGTCATTTGGGTATTGTGATATTGGCTATGGGTGTGTTTCTCAATTCGTATAGAAGCCAGGATTTAGAATTTGTAGGAAATGTTGGGAAGGAAATAGAATATGATGCTGATGTAAAGGTTAGATTGCAAAATTTATATTATTCAAATGGTCCAAATTACTATAGGCAGATAGCAGATTTTTGGGTTTTCTATAAGGGGCAAATAGTCAATTTAAAGCCAGAAAATAGGCTATATAGGGTAGAGAATATGCTTTCTTCTGAGAGTGATATTTATAGTTTTATTGCAAAAGATTTTTATGCTGTTATAGGAAATATCGATAGCAATGGTATATTGTTTGCCAATATATATATACGTCCATGGATGAGTATGATATGGCTTGGAATGTTTTTAACAAGTGTCGGGGTACTTCTATCAATGTTTCGAAGGGTTCCATGAAAAATGCCTTACAAAATTTGTATAAGATATTAGACAATTAATTGCTGTCTCAGCTCTCAAGATACGTGCGCCCAGGCTAATGCTACAGGAGTTTGGTAAGTTTTGCAGAAAATTCAACTCTTCTTGTGAAAAGCCTCCTTCTGGGCCAGTGAGAAGTAGAATATTCTCTTTCTTGAAAATGCTACAATCACATACTTCATCAACATCACTCTTTTCATTTGCAAATATCACAGCTTCAAATGTAGAATAATCAAGCTCCTGTAACTTGATAGCTGGATGTAGGGTGGCTTTATCAAACCTTTCAGACTGCTCTGTGGCTTCTGTAATGATTCTTTCAATTCTTTGAATGGGTAATTTTTTAAAATTTGTATATTCAGTTATAAGAGGAAAAATTTCTGTTGTGCCTTGCTGTATGGATGCATCTATAAGGTCTGTAAATTTGTCATTCTTAATGATAGAAGGTGCTATAGATAGGTTCGGTGTATGGAGGGGCTTTTTGCTGCTAATGTCTTCTATAATCTCTAACTTGATTTCTTTCTTGTCACATGCCACGACTTTTGCTGCATACTCACCAACAATCTCGTTGAATATGCGTATTACATCGGATAGTTTCAATCTTATAACATTGCGGATATAGTGTATTTGAGATGGGGAATTGATAATAAGATTATCAAAATCCTCTTGACTAAAATCCAAATATATTCGCCTTAATTTTGAATATTTCATGTGTTTTAAGAAATTTTCTAGTGATTATATCACAAAAGCATCTGAATATAAAAAGGATTGTAGTTCGTGGATAATAAAATAAAGCCGATAGTTTATAACAAAAATCCTAGTTATAAATATTTTGCTATCTCGTATGGGGTATTAGTACTAGCTATCTGCTTGCTATGTTATTTTTACGGTATATATATTTTATATCCTATAATAGCTATATTATCCCTCAGCATAGTGTTACTAGTCTTGTACCTTCTGCCAACATATAAGGAAAATAATATATTAAAAGAATATATTATTAATGCGGATAGAGATTATGAATTACAAGAGATAGAACACAACATCATATCTACTTTAGCAAGGTATGAGATTCCTGCAATTGTAAAAAATAATGGTAAGATTGTTAACTTTAATGCGAGTGCGGCTAAAATAGTTGATGATATCGGTGCGTATGATGATAAGAATTGGCTAGACATATACCTCAAACCTAATCGTACAAAATACATCACCATCTATCCTCCACCAGATACAATTGATCCAGCAGAAGGGCCTAATTTTATCCTAAGGCTTCCAGCAGCTGGTGCTATTATTGATCAAAAAACACATGTTTTATCCTCAAACCAAGGCTTTTCTGATTTATTTGATCTAAAGGGAAAGAAGCAGACTATTTTAGATATCGTAGATGATAAATCCGTATTAGAGGCTATGGTGCAGAATTGCATAGAGGAAGGATTGTGCATTCCACAAAAAATTGCTGTATCCAACGGTTCTAAAAATTGCCTGATATCATTAAATAAAATTGTACAAAGCAAACAACCTACTTTTATATGTCAAGCTATAGATATTTCGGGCTTTATGTATAATGAAGAAGAAATGGCGCATTCACAAAAAATGCAAGCTGTTGGCCAATTGACCGGCTCTATTGCGCATGATTTTAACAATTTGCTTACTGCTATGATAGGATATTCTGATATTTTGTTAGGCAAGTATGGGCCGTCTGACACAGGCTTTAATGAGATAATGCAAATTAGACAAAATTCTGTACGAGCAGCAGAATTGGTAAAACAATTATTGGCATTTTCAAAAAAGCAGGTACTCAATATTACTTCAGCTGATATTAATGATATCATTGTTGAAATGAGTAATTTGCTTCACAGGTTATTAGGTGAGAAAGTTCGTCTGAAGCTTAGCCTTGGGAGGTTCTTACCCCACTCTGATTGTGATATCACGCAATTTGAGCAAGTTATATTGAATCTTGCTATAAATGCTAGAGATGCAATGAATCTTAAAGGTGAGCTGCTTATTAACACCTATACTCAAGAAATTGATAACAATTTTGATGAAAGCAAGCTCTTTGCACCAAGAGGTTATGGCAAAATACCTAAAGGCAATTATGTGGTTACAAAAATAAAAGATTCCGGATCAGGTATTCCTCAGGAAATATTGGACCAAATCTTTGAACCATTTTTTTCCACAAAGGATGCTTTATCTGGAACTGGGCTTGGACTTTCTACTGTATACGGTATTGTAAAGCAATTTGGAGGACATATTCGCCTTGAAACGGAAATAGGTAAGGGAACTTGTTTTTATATATTTTTAAAGGCAAGTAAAAGGAAATATATACCTGCAGATGTCAAAGTCCATAATGACTTAGAAATGGCAGCTAATCTTTTTGAAAAGCAACCTACTGTGCAAAAACATACTATATTACTTGTGGAGGATGAGGATGCTGTGAGAATGTTCGAGGCTCATGCTCTCAAAACAAGAGGCTACGAAGTATTTGAGGCGAATAACCCTCTTGTGGCATTTAAAGTCTTGGAAGAAAAGGGGGATGAAATCGACATTATCGTGACTGATGTGATAATGCCAGAAATGACCGGACCTGAAATGGTAGAGAAGGTAAAGAAGGAGTATCCCAAAATTAAATTTCTCTTCACGTCAGGATATACAGAAGATGCTCTCTCTTATTTCAATGATAATAATTATCACTTTCTATCTAAACCTTTTTCATTAGACAAATTAGTCAGCATGATAGAAGGCATTGTTGCTCAAGATGAAAAGTAAAATCCTCATTTTATCTGTTGGGAAAATTCCTGCTGAATATCAGCTGCTTTTCAGTCATTATTATAAAATGCTCTCCAGAAATTTATCCATTCATGAGATAGTCATTAAAGCTAAACTGAAAGCTGATGAAGCTAAAATTGCAGAAGAAAAAGCTATTCTTTCCAAGATACCTGAAAATCATCATATTATTTTATTAGATGTTTTGGGGAAAGAAGTTGATACAAATCAATTTGCTAAAATTATAGATAATAGCCTAAAGCCTATATGCTTTATTATAGGTGGTGCATATGGCGTTAGTGAGAAGGTGAAAAAAAGAGCTGATTTGGAAATCTCCTTTTCAAAGCTTACCTTTCCACATATGCTTGCTAGGATTATTCTGATAGAGCAAATATATAGGGCGAAAACCCTTATGGAAGGGCATCCATATCACAAAGCATGAATTTACTTGGCTCTAACCTTCTCCTAAAATAGGCATATCTGGGACTTCTATATCATTGTCTCTGCCCTGAAATTGTAGGTGAGAATAGTAAAAATCTTGCTCTTCTTGCGAGGGGTAAGCTGCTATATGTTTTTCAGCAATTAAAGCCCCTAGCGCTGAATGAATAGCTGTAACATCTTGCTTGCACCCAAAACCAACACCATTAACAACGATTCTAAAGTCTCCCTCATGGTGAGAGGCTTTGATTGCCTCATCTGTAGCCCTTTGTAGTACAATAGCCTGACGTTCTATATATGGATTATTGGAGACTGATAATATATGAAAAGTTTTGCCTTCATAATTTCCTGTACTAATGATGCTACTTACTAGATCCTTTGCAGCAGATGCGCTGGTTGTTGCAGTGTCAGGCCTTGCAACGCCTTCACCAAATGCCTGAGTATCATGTACTTTATGAGCTTTTAAACCCACCTCTTTTAGTATATCTAGGGCCATATGATATTCTGTTAATTTAGAATTATCCTCTTGATAATTAGGGTAAGAGCGGCCATTTCTTTCAATAATTGGGTTCTCCGGATCAAGCGTAATGCCATTAGTCTTTGCTAAAGCTTGAATATATTCTTTTCCTTCCTCTGCTCTCGCATTTGGTACGGAGGATGCAACTACTACTTGGATATTTTGTAAAGATATTTCTCCTCTAGAGGCTTTTTTGAGCTCTGTAAGCAGTTCTGGTGATATGCCGTCAATTTCAGCCCATAATTCCCTATTACCTGCAAGGGCTACAATAGTTTCAACACTAAGCTTTTTCTCTAAATACTCCCTAAGCAATATTACCCTTGGAAAAAAGCCGGGCCTTGACGCCCCCTGTATCATTGCAGCTGTATATGTTTTGTCAAAATCTGGGTGGGTTGGTTCTATTAAACCTAATGCGCGAGCTTCAGCCATGTATCTTGTAGAATATTCTTGCATCCAATTGCTATGATTCAGCTCAGTTCTTTCCTGGTTTTTCTGCCTATCAAAAGCAGATTGTCCCATATAAACTATGAGCTTTTCTACATCATCAGTATTTGTTCTTGATCCAAACATTTCCCATAAATGGGGCATAGTCTTACCAAATAAATTTTTTGCAGCTCTTGATGCATCGAATTGTGATAAATCTTTTTTAGAGCCTGCCTTATGTAAAGCTTCTATAGCTTGCTTGAATACTGCTTCAGGCTTTGAAAAGGCTTGGGACCTGTAGAGTTGCTTCCATAATTCGTCCTGATTTAAGTAGCCAGACATATAAAATATTTTAAGCAATGCCTCATCTTGCCTGGGGTTAGCAAATCCTAGCTTAGCGGATGCAGCTTGAAAATGAGATGGAGAATTTGGTACAATAATTAGCTCATATACCAAAGCTCCTGCAGCCCCTATAGCTAAGACCGATAGCACTTTTTTTGTGATTGAATCAATAAAATTTAGCATATTCTTCCTATAATTAACGTGAATGCAGATTCCTTGAAATGCTAGTATAACAACAACCATATTGCCAACAAGAAAATTTTTATTTAAAAATTTTTGCAATTCGATATAGTATGATGCACTTTAAAAAGTAAAATTATATATATGTCAAAGAAGTCCGCTTTTTTTATTTGGATTATTGCCTCACTTTTTTATGCATACCAGTATGTCATACGTGTTATGCCAAACATAATGATGGAAGAAATTCTTGAGCAATTTAATATAACAGCATCCATTTTTGGACAATTTTCAGGAATATATTATATAGGATATTCCCTAATGCATATGCCGCTGGGAATAATGCTGGATAGATTTGGCCCTAAGAAGGTACTTCCAGCCTGCATATTAATGACTTCTATCGGGCTTTTGCCTATTATGCTGTCGGAATATTGGATATATCCATTACTGGGAAGGCTTCTTATCGGGATAGGATCTTCTGCAGCTATTTTGGGCACTTTTAAGATAATCAGGATGGGGTTTCAGGAAAAATATTTTACAAGAATGCTCAGTATCTCTGTAACGATTGGATTAATGGGCGCAATATATGGTGGGGGGCCTGTTAGCTACTTAAATCAAACTATCGGCCATAAATCGTTAGTAGAATTCTTTATAATGTTAGGAATTATATTGGCTATCGCTTCTTATATATTTATTCCCAATATTCCAACTTCTACAAGCAAGTCAGTGTCAAATGATCTAAAAACTGTTTTCACTAATAAAAAAGTTATATTACTATGCTTGTTTGCGGGCCTTATGGTAGGGCCTTTAGAGGGTTTTGCTGATGTTTGGGGGGCGGAATTTTTAAAAAAAATATATGGCTATAGGATAATAGAGGCTAGCTATCTTACATCTTTAATATTTGTAGGCATGTGTTTTGGTGCGCCCGTTTTAAGCTTTATTGCAGAAAAAACGAACTGCTATTTGGGGGCAATCATTGTTGCTGCATTTATCATGTTTATAATATTCACCCTGCTAATATTACAATTTTTAAACGTAAGCGGTATTTCTGCAGGATTTATTATTGTAGGCCTTTGTTCAGCATACCAAATTATAGCTATATATAAAGCATCTACTTATGTTCCTGAATATGCATCAAGCTTAACTACAGCTGTAGCAAATATGATTATAATGCTTTTTGGATATGCTTTTCATTCAGTAATAGGATTTGTAATAAACATTACAAATGATGCAGGAGATATCGCATATATATATGGTATATCCGTTATACCTATATGCCTGCTAGTAGGCGCATTAGGATGCTTGTTAATTAGCCTAGATGAGAGGCGGAAGCTACAAAAAGAAAAGTTTGCAGACCTAGTGTAAGAGTTCTTTGCCTTGCCCACGCATCACCCCGTTGTAAAAATATCACGGTAAGATTAATACATTAACCAAATACTCATAATATAATAACTTTTATAATCTGGTTATGCTACCATCATGGTATAGGGATATTTTTAGGAATGAATTATGACAATAATCTGCCCCCACAAATTAAGCTATAATCTCCTAAGCAAGGCAAATGGTTTTTTGCAATCCTTATATATTACTGAGTTTGCTACAAGAAAATTGTGCTGCAGCCAAGTTCCCCCCTCTAAGGTAGGCTATAAATACTCAGTATCAGTAAAAGAAAGAAATGAGGCACTGGCTAGAATTTATTGTACCCCACTAGGTTCTCAATTTAGCCCTGGATTTAAGCACAGCCCCAAACCCAATATAGCTCCATTTCAGTATTTCTTTATTCCGCGAATAGTTGAAATACTGATGATGTTTGAATCCTTTAAATTAATGATTGGCTAGTGCTTCATTTCTTTCTTTGCATCACATTTGGTCAAAATTAGGGTGAAGCTACATATTAATGGTGCGCTTATCAATCGCAAGGCATGCTTCCTTAACTGCTTCGCTTAAAGTAGGGTGGGCATGACAAGTTTTTGCTATATCTTCGCTAGAGGCATAAAATTCCATTGCTACTGCGACCTCAGCAATAATAGTTCCTGCATCTGGTCCTATGATATGAGCTCCTAATACTCTATCTGATGTTGCCTCAGCAATAATTTTAACCAAACCATCGGTGCATCCTATAGCCCTTGCTCTAGAATTTGCAAGAAATGGAAATTTGCCTACTTTATAATCTATACCAGAAGCCTTTGCTTCTTCTTCTGTCATGCCTACTGAGGCAGCTTCTGGCCAAGTATAGACGACGCCTGGGATAATATTATAATTCACATGACCATATTTCCCTGCCATATTTTCAACAGCTGCAACAGCTTCTTCTTCTGCTTTATGTGCAAGCATGGGGCCTGGAATAACATCTCCTACAGCCCAGATAGAAGGAGTTTGCGTTTGGTATTTATCATTTGTAGTAATAAAGCCTCTATCATTTACTTCTATCCCAAAAGCTTCTATACCTAAACCTTCTGTATTCGGCTTTCGTCCAACAGAAACTAAAACTTTATCTGCTTTGAGCTTGCTTAGATTACTGCCTTTTGAATCCTCTAAAGTAAGTTCAACAGAGCCTTTATCTTCTTTTGCGGATATCACTTTAGTGCTAAGTAAAAATTCTAATCCTTGATTTTTCAGTATCTTTGTAAAATTTTTGCCCATTTCTTCATCCATAGACGGAACAATTTTATCAAAATATTCTACTATTGTTACTTTGGCTCCAAGTCTTCTCCATACAGATCCAAGCTCTAAGCCTATATAGCCACCACCAATCACTACTAAATGTTTTGGTACTTCTGAGAGCTCTAATGCCCCGGTAGAAGATACTATGTTTTTCTCATCAATATTGATGCCTGGAATATTTGCGACATCAGATCCTGTGGCTATCAATATATTTTTTGCGCCTAGTTTGTCCTTGCCAACGCTAACCTCATTTGGGCCAGTGATTTTACCCTTTCCAACAAATTTTGTTATTTTATTTTTAGCAAAAAGCCCTTCTATGCCCTTGCAAAGATCCGATACAGACTTATCTTTCTTGGCAAGCATCTTCTTTAAATCTAGGGAGATTTTGGAAGCTTTAATCCCAATCTCATCAAAATGTTTGTTAGCGTCTTCGTATTTTTCGGACATATTCAGGAGTAGCTTAGAAGGTATACAGCCAACATTAAGGCAAGTTCCTCCTAGGGTTTGTCTACTTTCAACAACTGCAACTTTCATCCCTAATTGAGATGCTCTAATTGCTCCAGTATATCCAGCAGGGCCACCGCCAATTACTACTAAATCAAAATCACTCATGCTTCCTCTTTTTCTATAAAATAAAAACCATAAATAGTATAGCATGAAGGGGTTCTATGAGCCAAGATAATTATATAGTTGCCTAGAGGTTTTTCTTCTGCAATAATGCCAAAAAATGGGGGAGACATGATAGAAAGGGAAGTATTAATAATTGGAGCAGGGCCTGTAGGGTTATTTACAGTGTTTGAGGCAGGAATGCTAGGTATGAAGTCAGTTGTAGTGGATTCTTTAGAAGAGATAGGGGGGCAATGCACAGCTCTCTATCCAGAAAAACCAATATATGACATACCGGCTTTTAAAGAAGTAACAGGAAAAGATCTCATTGAAAATTTGTCTAAGCAAAATGAGGTTTTTAATCCAGAATATATCCTAAACCAGTTTCTAACAAATATTAGCAAAGAGGAAGATTATTTTATTTCTACTACTTCCAAGGGCCAGGTAATCAAGTCTAAAATTATTGTTATAGCCGCTGGTGCTGGTAGCTTTGTGCCTAATAGGCCTCCATTAGATAATATTGAATCATATGAGGGCAAATCTATCTTCTATATGGTAAAGCATAGGGGGGATTTCAAAGGCAAAAAAATAGCAATAGCAGGTGGGGGAGATTCTGCTGTAGATTGGGCCATTAGTTTAGCTGAATTAGCAGATAAAATTTACCTTATTCATAGGAGAAATAAATTTAGAGCTCATGATGCATCTATGGATAAAGTATCCCAGCTAGTAGAAGAAGGTAAAGTTGAAATGGTCACTCCATACCAATTAAAGGCTTTAAAAGGACCTAATGGGTGCTTAGAAGAAGTAGTAGTTGCAGACTTAGATGGTAATGAAAAACACCTAGAAGCCGATATTTTGCTTCCATTTTTTGGTCTAGCCACAGATTTAGGTCCTGTGAAATCTTGGGGATTGGATTTTGAGAATTTCCATTTAAAAGTAGATCAATCAAACAGCCAGACTAATATAGATGGTATATATGCAGTTGGTGATGTTGCATCCTATCCAGGCAAGGTAAAGTTGATCCTAATAGGGTTCTCCGAAGCAGCGATAGCTCTTCACCATGCCTATCCACGTGTGTTTGATGGTAAGGCGCTTCATTTTGAATATTCTACGACCAAGGGAACAAAAAACTAACTTCTCCGTGAAAAATGCCAATTAGGGCGAAAATTTTTGGGTATCTGTGATGTTTTTTGACCCCGCATCACACTATTGTCATGCCTTGTAAAAGTTACCTAATTTGTTGCCGTTATGACTCATGGATGCCTGATCAAGTCAGGCATGACAGCACTTTATGCTGGCCATTTTTTCCCCTGGTCATACCCGTTTCCCACATTGTCATTCCCGTTTTAGGTCAGGAATCCATATTACCCTTACCCCCCAGCCGCACCGACTAATGGATCCTGCACTAAATGCGGGATGACAGCTTTTATACCTTACCTCAAGGGTTTATAGATCGCGTTATCTGCGTACGCGATGACACTAGAAGAGTACGAAGAACAAATTCCTTTAGCTTCTTAAAGTTGCAGCAAAATTCTTCTCAACAGAAGCTACTATTTTTTTATGTATCTCTACCAGTTCCTGTTCTGATAGGGTATGATCAGCTGATTGTATAATAACCCTAATAGCAACAGATATTTTGCCATCGGGAATATGTTCTCCCTGATAAATATCAAAAATTTCTACATGTTTGATAAGGCTTTTATCTAAAGCAAGAATGGTCTTTTCTATAGCACCAACTTGCATATCTTGATTAATCAAGAATGCAAAATCTCTTACATTGGGTTGGAAATCAGATGCCATAAATTTATCCCTTTTACCGTATTTTAAACGTTTTAGAGGCAGTTTATTTAAGCTAATTTCAAAAAATATAATTCTTTTTTCTATGTCATAGGCTTTTAATATTATGGGATGTATCTCTCCAAAATAGCCTATCAAATTTTTGCCTAGCATTAATTGGCCAGATCTATGTGGATGCATATAATTCGGGAGATTATCATTTTTAATTTGGAGGGCACCTATATCTAGTCCTAATTCAGATAGTAAAATTTCTAAGTCAGCTTTTACATCATAAATATCATATTCTCTAAAAGATCCATGTAGCTCAGATCCGCTTTTGCCCCAACATGCTGCGCTAACAAACATTTCTTCGCCAGTAGGAGAAGTGTCACGAAAAATTGGCCCAACTTCAAAAATTTGCCCCTCTCCTATGGATCTTGCGCTATTTTTCTTTATTGCCTCAAGTAGGTTTGGCAGAATTGATGGCCTCATATAATCAAGTTCAGAGCTGATAGGATTCTTGATGTGTAAATTTTCTTGTAATGTTGAAAAGAGGCTAGCAAGCTGTGAATTTACAAAGGAGAAGGTCACTAATTCATCATATCCTAAGCTCGCCATCATTCGTCTTGCTACATTACTAGTTATAGATAAATTTGGCGCAAGTCTGAAAGAGAGGTCAACATCAACAGGAATTGCAGGTATTGAATCAAATCCCTTGATTCTCACAATTTCTTCCACCAGATCTTCTTTGATTGATACATCTAGTCTCCAGGAAGGTACTTCGGCGCTTAGTTTGTCGCCAGATAAGGAGGTTTTGAATCCCAGCTTGCTTAATATCTGAGCAGAATCCTGAATGGATATCAGAGTTCCTGTCAGCTTTTCTATCGTTTTCTGATCAATTGATATAGTTTTTTTCTGATGTTCTACAGAACCCGAAAGGCTATTTGATGTAATCTTCCCCCCGCAAATTTCTTGTACAAGTTTTGCTGCCTCTAATGCTGCAGGTATTACCATAGCAATATCTGTATGTCTTTCAAATCTGTATCTTGAATCCGTCTCTATTTGGTGCCTTCTTCCTGAATTTGTAACCATTTCTTTTGAAAAATAGGCGGATTCTAAAAGTACATTTGTTGTGTGATCTGTAGATGAGGATAATTTCCCTCCAATAATACCCGCTAAAGCTTGGGGGCCATTATTATCTCTGATAACTAGGTCATCCTTTGATAATTCATAGATTTTATCATCAAGTGCTTCAAATTTCTCCCCATCCTTCGCTTTGGATACCCTTAGGCTTCCTGATAAAGAATCTTTGTCATAGGCATGCATTGGGCGCCCATATGTAATACATATATAATTTGTTATATCAACTAGGGCGGAGATGGGTTTTGAGCCAATATTTTTTAAATAATTTTGCAGCCAATCCGGGCTTTGCTTATTTTCTAATCCAGATATTTCAATTTGGAAAAAGGCCCTACATCCTGCCGGGTCTTCGATGATTTCAATAGGATCATATTTTGTTGAGCCAAAATTGGGATTTTTTAAAGTGCCGATTCCAGCTGCAGCTAAATCTCTAGCTATTCCATATACACCAAGTGCATCTCCTCTATTTGGTGTGATTGCAATTTCTATAACAGGATCGTCTAGGCCTAAGTATTTTGCTGGATTATCTCCGATTTTAGCGTTATTTTCTAGCTCAATAATGCCGTCAGAATCTCCAGGAATGCCTATTTCATCTGCAGAGCACATCATGCCGCAGCTTTCCACATCTCGTATTTTAGCTTTTTTGATTTTGAAGTTGCCGCTTGGTATCAAAGTGCCAACTTTAGCCAGGACAACTTTAATGCCTGCCCTTGCATTAGGCGCTCCGCAAACAATCTGTAATTCTCCCTCGCTAGACAGCACCTTGCATAATTTTAATTTATCTGCTGATGGATGTTTTTCAGCACTAATAATTTCCGCAACCTCAAAGTGTGACAAGGAATCTGAGTGATCAATTTTTTCTTCTACTTCAAGCCCAATTTTGTCTAAACAATCAGATATTTCTTGGAGCGATGCTTCTGTATCTAAAAATTTCTTTAGCCAGGATAAGGTAAATTTCATCTGGTTAATCCTCCTAATCTGCTTGGTATATCACTTGCGGAGAAGCTATAATGTCTGATCCATCTTAAATCCCCCTCAAAGAATTGTCTTAAATCATTAATGCCATATTTCAGCATAGCAAATCTCTCTATGCCCATTCCAAATGCAAAGCCAGTATAGGTATCAGGATCAATATCTGCATTTCTAAATACATCTGGATGTATCATGCCGCATCCTAATACTTCAAGCCACTTATTATGCCCAGGCATTTTTATATCTACTTCAAAGGATGGCTCAGTAAATGGGAAGAAACTAGACCTAAATCTGAATTCTATATTATCTGTTTCGAAAAAATGCTTTATAGATTCTGTAATAGTGAATTTTAATTGGCCAAGATTGACATCATTATCTACATATAGTCCCTCAATCTGGTGAAACATAGGGGAGTGGGTAACATCGGAGTCGCACCTATAGGTTCTGCCTGGTGCTATGAATTTAAAAGGAGGTTTTCCACTTTTCATAGTTCTTATCTGAATAGGAGAAGTATGTGTTCTGAGAAGCATATTTTCTTGGTTCATATAGAAGGTATCATGCATCTGCCTTGCGGGATGATTTTCATCTATATTGAGGGCTGTAAAATTGTACCAATCATCCTCAATATTGGGGCCTTCCTTAACTTGATAACCTTGCGCTGCAAATATCTCTGATAATTCCATGGAGGCTTTGGATATAGGGTGGATTGAGCCAGTTTTTTTTCTTCTACCAGGTAATGATATGTCTACAGCTTCAGTTTGAAGTTGTTGGTTGATTGACTCTGCTTCTAATTCGGATTTTCTTTCTGCAAGAGATGCTTCAATTTTCTTTTTAGTGAGGTTAATATTTTGCCCAGCCTCTTTTCTTTGCTCTGGCTCCATGCTTCCGAGCTGCTTCATCTCAGTAGTTATAATTCCTGATTTGCCTAGATATTTAATTCTAGTTTCCTCTAAGGTATTTAGGTTGGTGGAATTAATAATTTCTTCTAATGCTTTTTCGAGCAAAATCTTATTCATAAAAATAATCTGTTAAATTTAAAGATAGGCCTAGATTGGCATATTCATTATTTTTTCAAAAGCCTCAAAAAGCTTATTTCTAACGGCGACAGCAGTTTGCAAAGTGGATTTGGCTTCAGTTGATGCTTCTATCACTTCAGTAAGGGATGCGTCTCCTACAAGGCTTCTTTTCTTGACTTCTTCATCCGTTTTAATGGTTTTAGCTATTTCACCAACAGTGCTTGTAATAGTGCTTGAACCTTGTATCGAGGTAATGTCAGCAGGCTTACTATTTACTTGTTTGACATGGTTAAGAATCTGCTCGGCATTCATTTGTGAAAACTTGTTTAGCTGCTGGGATGCCATTTTATGAAAACTTACTGCATCACTGACATTTGCTTTGGGGAGATTGGCATTTCTCTGGATATTGTCCCCATAGATATTTTGTGCTTTAAGCAATTGCGCTGCGCTAATTTCATTTGCCATATTGATTTACCTTATTACATCCAAAGTTTTATTGATCATAGATCTAGACATTTCTATTACTCCCAAATTTGCTTCATAGGATCTTTGTGCCTCACTAGCATCCGCCATTTCGATCATCTTACGCACATTTGGCATTTTGACATAGCCATTTGCATCTGCCGATGGATGACTAGGGTCATATTTCATTTCAAATGAAGATTTGTCCTCTCCATATTTTTTTACTTTCAATAAGTTATTTTGTCTCTTCTTATCGTACTTATTCTCTACAAATACTACTTTCCTTCTATACGGATCTCCGCCAGGTTTATTTGAGGTTGTATGCTCATTTGCAATATTTTCAGCGGCTATTTTAATCCTCTCAGACTGAATTTCATTTCCCTTGGTAGCAATTTCAATAGATTTTTGTAGTGAGTCTTTAGCAGCAAAGCAGTTGCAAAGGGGTAGAAGGCTTAGTATGAGAAGTATTATATATTTCACCTTCGTGCCCCCTGATCTGAAGCGGTTGATATGAGATCCATAGCGGACCTATAATTCTTCAGTGCTGCGGATACGTCATCAGAATTACTAGCCATTTTACTTATTTGCGCAGCCATATCAACATTATTTTTATTTGGCTTGAGCTTGCCTGAATTGTCACTGACTACTTCATACTTACCATTAGAGCGGAGCCTTGTAGGCTTTATGTGTCTTGCATTTGTAACCTTGAGATGTGTCTTTGGGGAATATACTTTATGCTTCTTGCTAGAGCTAAAATCCGGTGCAGAAACATCCTTGGCCTTATATTTTGGAGTATTCACATTTGCAATATTTGAGGCTAATACCTCATGCCTTTTTTGAAGATAATCTATTTGCTTGATCATATCAGCACTTGTAGCATCTCTTGCCTGAGGAGTAAAAACAGGTAACAATACGGATAAAATCAAAACAAATTTCTTATACACACTAGTAGCCCAATAGCTGAAACATCTGGATATTACTAGAATATCTAGCCTGATGCAACTAAATAATCCTGCCCAGAATATAAATTTACAATATGTGTTTTTGAAACTTATATGTAAAAAATACATTTACAAAAACAAGAAAAACCCATAGAATAAACCAACTATTAATTGAGAGGTCTTTATGTCAAAAAATCTCCTATATTGTATGTTGCTTATTGTGATAGTGCTTGTGTCAATTGGGGTTATATTTTATTTCAAATCTAAGGAAAGAGAAGATATATATTTTATTTCAAAAAATGAATTATTAGATTTAGAAAAAAGCAGAATAGAGCAGATAAGTAATTCAAAGATGAGGCAGATATTTGATGGTAGGATTCAAGAAGCCTTCAATATTGTACGTAAAGAGGCTTTATATAGAGAGGAAAGGGGGCATAGAATTATATTTGCTGAAGGCAGATTAGTGGGTAAAAATCTTTATTCTATTTCAAAGGAAGTGCATGATAAAATACTAGATTCTTTGAGTCTCAAATGAGAAAACTGCTTATTTTTTTATTAATTACCTGGGAGTTGGATGCAAAGGATTTAGGCCGCATGGGTAATGTCTTTGAGATTGCTGAGGAATCATTTTTAAAGATGATTATGAGAAGATTAAAAGAGGTTGATATAGGCAGTGTTAATAAGCTTCTCCAGGCGAAAGTGAAGTCAAGGTTCTATCATCCTCAGAAGAGTAATTTGACGAGTAAAGCTACAAAAAATAGGGAGAAGATTTTAGATATCTCTTACACATTACAAGAGGATATAGTCCTTCCCTGCGGTAACATACTTTACAAGAAGGGGTATAAGTTAAATCCTTTGGACAAGATAGATCTTGATATGGAAATATTTTTATTAAATGCAGATGATGATGAGCAGATAAAATGGTTGCAGCATCACATTAAAAAGGGTCAAAAGGAAGTGAGGATTATATTGGTGGCTGGATCTCCGTATGAATTATCAGAAAAATTAAACATGGAAGTGTATTTTGACCAATTTGGGGAGATTAGTACTCGATTTGGTATTAAAAATATTCCTGTAAAAATTTGGCAAAATCCAGGAGAGAAATTCTTAAGGATCAGAGAATATAAAATGTGATGATAGCTTTTTGCATCTGTTAGTACTTGACGGCTAAGGAATGAGGGTAATTGTGGATACCGGATATTTTGCAAGCAAAATTCCGGCAAGACAAGAGCGTAAAATGGCCAGTATAAAACACTGTCATGCCTTGTAAAAGTTATCTAATTCGTTGACGGATTATGGTAATAATACGCCGCTTCCTATTGCGGAATCGCATTCGCCTAAAGAATGTACCTCACTTGATGCAGCAGATATACCAGAATCATCGGTTGCAGAGTCATTATCATGATGTAGCCCTACCTTTGCTAGGAGGTCGCATGTTATTTGCTGATTATGAACTTTAAGTAAGTTATCAAAATCTGTAAATTGTTTGATATCTTCAGTGCTCATTTTCATAACAGCTTCAATAGATATTGTGTATGTATGTTTAGACGCATCAATATGCTCTTTGTTATACAAGGACAGCATAGCTGCTTGAGTGATTGCTTTAATTTTTGCGGCATCAAAAGCCGCTAAATCTGCAGGTGTTACAGATGTTTTCTCATAAAGCGCATGAGCATTGCGAGAGTTTATGGCTTTGATGACTTCTGCGCTAAGAGCACTTAAGTCTTGAGGTCCAAAATTGTAAGGGGCTAAGTCTTCTAATGCCATAGAAATAGCGCCTATTTTTTTAGCAGAAAAGTTCTTTAAGTAACCTAAATTAAGCGTCCCATATGTGCCATTAGAATTTATATATTTTCCCTCGTATAATTTTCCGAAACAAGTTGCCCAATTGTCTTGAGCGGCATCAGTAGCATAAGAGGCGTCAGTAGAGTCAATAGACTTTCGCGCTCCAAAATGGGGCTTGTTTAAAATCTTTATAAGAGCATCTACTTTTTCAAGCTTTGCTTTACCACTAGCACAATCATCTGCGCATCTAACAAGCTCATCTGCGGTGAGGCTTGGCTGCTTTTTATATAATGCGAGGGCTTCAAGTCCTGTGACCAACTGCAGCATCTCTTTAGGGATTGCCTTAAATATGGCAGCTGATATTTTTCCTTGCGTTAGTGCTGTCTGCGCTAATTCCACCTTAAGCATCTGCGCTGAGCTTTGTTGTGATGGTGGATTAGGAAATTGAGATGTATTTATTGCTTGTGACATAATATTATCCTTATAAAATTTATTTGTTGCTATAGTATAGTTAACATTAATATACGTCAAGAAACTTCTCTAAATCCCAAACTATTATTAACCCCTAGGTGGAATTTTGGGGTATAAGTAATAGCATAGGTGATCAAGCAGTAGCTGACATAGATCAGTTAATATAATTTGCTTTGCATTTTAAAGTAGTAGCGAGAATGCCGTAAATATAGGGCAGGCAGCTCTTCTACTTTGCTTCATGCTGTCCTATAAGCAACATTCATATTATTATTTTTTGGGATATCTTATGTGGGAGTTGAGGGAGTCAATATAAGATATCCCGCACAATTACATTTAAATTGTGCGGGATTAGGGATCTAGAAAAATTATTGAAGAACAGTTACAGCTCTACGGTTTTTTGCATGCGCAGAAGCATCTGTACCAAGATCAGCTGGCCTCTCCTTGCCGTAAGAGATTGTTTCTAATCTTCCTTCATCAAGCCCTTGTGATTGAAGGTACTTTCTTGCAGCATTTGCCCTTCTTTCGCCAAGGCCTAGATTGTATTCTCTTGTACCTCTAACATCACAGTGTCCTTGGATAGAAGCGCGTACATTTGGATGTGCTCTAAGCCACTCCGCTTGCTTCTTAAGAGTTTCTTTGGATGCTTTTGAAAGTCCGTTATTATCATACTCAAAAAAGACTCTATCGCCTATATTATTAATAAAGTCACGCTCCAGTGCTGGACTGATAGAGGAAGAATAATTTCTACCACCTGCGCAACCAGAGACTAAAATTATTGTAGCAACAATTGCTAATATATTCTTATACATTAAAACACTCCATAAATTTCGTTTCCTGGTAATATTAGATTATTGGAGACGCTTTTGCAATAGCGAAACTTGCATTAATCAATATTTGTAATCCTATGTGTAATATTGCAACTGCCTTAAGCTTCGCAATATGTGTTAGCCAGCATTTTGGCCTTCCTTTTTCTAACGCTAGAGGTTTCTATCCCCATAGATTCTCGATATTTTGCAACGGTCCTTCTGGCAATGTCTATATTAAACTTTGCCAATTCTATTGCTATAGCATCATCTGAGAGTATATTGCCTGATGATTCAGTCTCGATAATAGTTTTTATGATCTCTTTTACCTTGGTGCTAGACACTATAGAATCGCTGTTTTTTGTAGAAAGGTTCGAAGAAAAGAAGAATTTCATCTCATAAATGCCAGTAGGGGTTGATATATATTTCCCACTTGTTGCCCTGCTAATTGTGCTCTCATTCATGGCAACTTCCTTGGCGATGTCAACAAGCGTAAGGGGCTCAAAATACATTACTCCTTTTAGGAAAAAGTTTTTTTGTTTTTCTGCGATTGCTCTGGCTACATCAAGTATGGTCTTAGACCTTCCAGCCACTGACCGAATGAGGTTATTTGCGGCATAATAGTAATTGGATATGAAGTCTTTGTCTTGGTGAGACAATTTTTGCTTTTTGGCGTGGTTATAAAACGTCTTATTAACAGACACTTTTGGCAAAGCTGCTGCATTTAGAGAGACTGTAATCTCATCCTCTTCATCTATGTAGAGATATACATCTGGAATTTTTGTTGCCGGGCTTGATGCGTCATCGAAATTAGCTGGCCTAGGATTAAGGCTTCTGATAATGCTTATTCTCTTGTGCAATTCTACAAGACTAATTCCACATATCTTTGATAATTTTGATAAATCATGTTTTGCGACTAGCTCGAGGTTCGATATGATTTGCTTAAATATGCTATCATACTTATTGCGAGATTTGAGTTGAAGAATAAGGCATTCCTCTAGGTTCCGTGCAAAAATTCCTGCTGGCTCTAGTTCTTGTATCTTGTATAAAATTTTCTCCACTTCTTTTGCGGGGCATTTTAGGTCAGCGGATGCGCCTTCTAGATTCAGGTTTATGTAACCTCTCTCATCAAGAAGATTGAGCAGATAATTAGCTATGATTTTTTCGTGATTTTCTGGTAAGATCTGCCCTATTTGCTCAAAGATGTTTTCTAGAGAAGTTTTGGTATCTTTGATGCCTGACATGGGGTCATAATTCTCATCATTGCTTGATGTATTGATATGGTCAAAGTCTCTGTCGGATTCTTGAATAGAAATTTCATATTCATCAGATTGTAAGAAGGGATTATGCTCTATCTCGGATCTAACAAGCTGTGATAAATCCAGGTGCGGCATTTGTAAAATCTCTATGCTTTTCCTCAAAGATGAGGTCAGATTCAAAGAGGTTTTTATTGATAAATTGAGCTTTTGAGACATAATTTCAGCGCGTTTAAGCATAAATCATGCCAAAATTACACGAGCGCGTCAATTATTTTATTGAGTTATGCGAATAATATTTTTTTTGCCTTGTCTATTTCACTGTTATTGTTGCTAGATAGAGGGGAGGGATCATTGCTGCAAATATAGCTACATCCCAGATATTCTATTCCCAGATAATTACAAAATTGCTCTATGGGATATTCAAAACCTTGAGGCTTAGAGGTGCTATAAGTGGTAATGACAAATAGTTTCTTGCCCCTTAACCTTCTCCCTAAACCCTTTTCAATGGTAATAAGGTCTGTGATCCTATCAATAAAAATCTTCATAATAGTGCTAACGCTATACCAATAGACAGGGGTTGCAAGCACCATTATGTCATGTTCAAGCACCCGCCTCATAAGAGGAATATAATCGTCTTCTTTATTCTTATGCTCATAATCATAAGGGCTTATATTCAGCTTATTCAGATCTACTATTTCTGCAGAATATCCACCTACGATTTTTTCTAAAACCTCGCTGGTTTTCCCTTCAGAACGTGCTGATCCTAAAATAAAAATAGGTTTTTTCATATTATCTCGTTACGTTTTTTGGAGGGATAAATTTTGTAGTAGAAGATTTGCTTGTTAAAAAAGACTCCATTTCTACAAAAGAATAGAAGGTCTTTACTTGATTCTTCTTATCCTTTATATGATTTTTTCCATTCAAAATGTCATAATGGTGTTGGAATGCTCTAGCTCCGTAGCCTTTTAAGATTTGATGTTGGGGCCTTCCCTTTAGGTCCATATATATCACTTCAATTTCAACTGGACGCTTAATGGCTGCAATTTGTGACATACCCTCTTTGGATATGCTAGATAAATTCTTCTCCCAAGCAACAGATTCAGCTATGCTATAATTTACAATAGAAGGATTAATTACAACTTCTATATCTTTTAGGCGCTTGCTCCAACTATATATGAAGATCTGCTTGGAGATGCCTATTTGCGGGGCGGATAATCCAGATACAGGCATTCTAGGAGCTAGTTCCTTTTTAAGCCTTTTTGCAATCTTAGCTGCGTATTTTAAGTCTTCTTTGGTAGGCTCAAAGTACTTAGCTTCTTTGAGCAATATATCAGATTTAAAGCCCTCATAATAGGTGACTATATCCTTAGAAAAGGCATTACTACAAAGTAGAATAAAAGCAGCGAGATAAGCTACATATCTATTTTTCATATCATTTCTTTTTTTTATTCAGTGCCAGATTATATGACATATTAAACCATTTTGAAAGAGATTCGTCATCTTCTAACACTTCATCAAGAACTTTCCAATATTCCATTGCTACATTTTTACCCTTTGCATTATAGGTAAACCTTTCTGAACCATTGGCCCTAAAAAAGTCTGATACTTCTCCCTTGTCACCTTTGAAATATAGCTCATTTTCTACTAGGATTGCAAAGAAAACATCGTTACAATATATGCCATAGCCACCAAACATAGCTTTTATCTTAATAGTGCCAAAGGGCTCTAAAAGATCTCTTATATATTCAGCGAAAGAATTATCCTTTGTCATATGAGGCTCTATTAATGTTTGAACTTTATTCTAGATTAAAAAGCCAATATTACTAGGAATAAAATAAAATCCTCAAATCCTTTGACAGCGAAATATCAGAAACTATAATCATAGGTAATTTTATGGATTATATATTGATATGCGTATACAAAAAGGAAAATATAAACTAACGCACTGAGTCGGGCATGCGAAAATCACGCATGCCCTGCTTATCATCATTTCTAAAATTTTAAGTGGAGCTGCAAGCCTTGGATAGTATTTCTGCTACCAGGGGGGAGTTATAGATGTGAGGCATCTATAATTATATAAAATAAATTTAAGAGCTTAAAATGATAATAATTCAAAATATTTCGAAATCACATGGGCCAAAAACCCTTTTTAACAATGCCACTTTTAACATGCCTGAAAATGCTCGGATCGCACTTGTTGGCAACAATGGAGCGGGGAAGACTAGTTTGCTTAATATAATTTGCGGACATGATAAAGATTTTGATGGGGAAGTTATATTACCTAAAAACGTTAAATTAGGATTTCTGCCACAGATACCCAATGCATCTCCTAAAGCTACTCTACTTGAAGAGGCCTTAGATGGGGCAAAAGAGCTAAATCTTGTTATCCAACAAAGAGAGGAAATTTTAGGCAAGATTGCAAGTGGCTTGCAAAGTGATGAAGATTTAGATAAATATGATTTTCTTGAAGGGAGATTTAACGACCTTGGAGGCTATAGAATCAGCGAGGATGCAAAGGATATATTGCTAGGACTTGGCTTTAAGGAAAGCCAGATGAATCATGAAGTAACTAGTTTTTCAGGGGGTTGGAGGATGAGGATTGAATTTGCAAAAATGCTTCTTGATAATCCCAATTTTCTAATACTTGATGAGCCCACAAACCATTTAGACCTTCCATCTATTGAATGGTTCGAAAATTATCTTCAAAAATTTCAGGGCACAATCTTGTTTGTATCCCATGATAAGGATCTGCTAAATAGGCTGCCCAATCATATATTACACCTTAAAGACGGGAAATTGACGCATTATAAGGGTAATTTTGACCAATTTTTAGATGCTTTTTCCCTAAAGCAAGAGCAAAATACCCATGTTGCTAAGCATCTGAAGTTAAGGTATGAGCATATTGAAAAATTTGTGAACAGATTTAGGGCTAAGCCATCTAAAGCAAATCAAGTAAGATCTAGGTTAAAAACTTTGGCTAAGCTAAAAACTATGGAGGATTCTATAGAATTCGATTCTATGGCGGATTCTATGACACTTAAGCTAGATAATCCGACTCCTTCAGGAAGGCTTGTTTTAAAGCTTGATAAATTGTATGTAGGATATGACAAGCCCTTGCTAAAACCTCTGAATTTCAACATAGAAAGGGGCTACAAAATAGCAATTCTTGGTATGAATGGATTAGGCAAATCTACTATCCTAAGGACCATTATTAATAAGCTGAAGCCTCTCAAAGGTGAGATTATTTGGGGGCATAAAATCAAATATGGTTATTTTGCGCAAGAGCATCTAGATGGATTAGATGAAAATGAAACTATACTTAAAAATGTTTTGGCATCCGATTCACGTCTTAAAGAGCTTGAGGCAAGAAGCTTGCTGGGTTCTCTTGGGCTCAAAGGTGATGATGTGTTGAAAAAAATCTCTATTCTATCAGGTGGGGAAAAAAGCAGAACGGCTCTTGCTTGTATATTAGCTCAAAAGCCAAATTTACTGTTATTAGATGAGCCTACAAATCATCTGGATTTGTCGGCATGTGAAAATTTGGCGGAGGCGCTTTTTGAATATACAGGTACAGTGATTTTTGTAAGCCATAATAGGTCTTTTATCAAAGCATTAGCAACACATAATGTATATTTAAAAGAGGGCGAATTGCCTAAATTAGAAGAAGTAGCAGAGGATTAAGGCGCCCTGGGCTCAGGGATTTAAGTGAAATTATCTGAGTAGGATTTTTTGGTGAATTTCTTATTGGGATTACTCTCGATGACTTCATATCTCCAGCCTTTTTCTTTAGCAAATTCTTTCGCTTCTGATAGTTTAGTGAATTTGAGCTTTAGCTGGCTTATGGTGCATTTTGAAGACGCCCATCCCATTGTGTCATCAAAGAAATTTTGATCTGTGTGAAAATCAATAATCCACTCATGACTACAGGGGCCTGACAGGGTTGGGGGTTTGATATTTTGATAAATTCTCGCTTGCATGATAGAAATTTTATGTTAGTCTTCGGTAAATTATAATTACATATGATAGCTTATGAATGATACTAAATCCATAGAAAATATGACTTTTGAAGACGCTTTAGAAGAGCTTACTGCATTGGTGTCAAAGCTTGATTCAGATCAGGCAAATTTAGACGATGCAATAAGTTCTTTTGAGAGAGGGGTTGAATTAAAGAATCTTTGCGAAAAGAAATTGCAGAATGCAAAATTAAGAGTTGAAAAAATTGTAGAAGCTTCGGGAAATAAGGTTGAGGTCGAGGAATTCAAGGAATAATCACTTGTGCATTTTATGATTCTAATATAGAATCTAGCAAATTTAACTTTGGGCATTAAATTATGAAGCATATAGGCTTGTTATACAAAGGGATGGTAGTTATGATCCTGCTGCTAATAAGCGCAGCTTCCTTTGCTGCAGATACATATGTTGTTGAGATAAAGCTTGAAAATCATAGGTTTACTCCAGATGTTATAAAGGTGCCCAAGGGTACAAAAATCAAGCTAATTGTAGAAAATCTGGATCCAACAATAGAGGAGTTTGATTCTCCCTCTTTAAAAAGGGAGAAAATCTTAAGATCCCGCTCAAAGACAAATATTATATTGGCTCCTCTGAAAGAGGGTAGATATGAATTTATAGGGGAATTTAACGCTGATACCGCAAAAGGTGTAGTGATAGTGGAGTAGAGATGTTTAAGATTGCCTTGGTAGTATTTAGAGAATGCTTAGAAATATCGATTATTTTAGGCATTATTTGTGCTGCAACAAAATCTATCCAAAATGCAGTTTATTACATAGTTGGCGGTATAGTGGCTGGCACAATCCTTTCTGCTTTTTTGGCTTTTTTCATCAATAGCCTTACTTTTACCTTAAGTGGGTTTGGTGAAGAAATATTTGATGTTCTTATTATTATGCTTACAGTTGTGGTTGTTGGTGCTACTGCAATATGGATAAAAAGAAGCGCTAGCAAAATGTCTGGCAAGATGTCAAATCTATCCAGTAAGATAGAGAAGGGGCTTGCTCCTAGAATTATTCTGACTTCTGTTGTGGCGACCACAATTTTTAGGGAGGTAACAGAAATTGTGTTGTTTATTCATGCTCTTGCATCAGCATATGACCTTTCTCCTATGGATTATATTTTAGGATTTGGTTTAGGGCTAGGGGCGGGCATTGTGGCTGCAACTTGTATTTATTATGGACTGAGTAGGTTTGCTATGAAATCATTGCTTCGCATCACTTTTGTTTTGCTTGTGCTGATAGCGGCAAGTTTGGCATCAGAGGCTGCTGGTATCCTTACTTCTATAGGCTTTTTAGATGTTTATAATGAGCCATTATGGGATTCTTCTTGGTTGATTTCAGATTTTAGTATGGTAGGCAGAATGCTGAAGATATTGGTTGGATATACTGCGCAACCAAACTCTATGCAAATTTTGTTTTATTTTACAACGATTATAGTGATTTATCTATGCTCAAAATTTAGCGAGGATTCGAGTGCTAAAACTACTTCTTGAATTTGGTCCTATAGTCGTTTTTTTTGCGACTTATAAATATGCAGATATTTTTAAGGCCACATTATATATGGTCATTGTGACGCTTGTGTCGCTTGTGGTAAGTTATTTGGTTGATAAAAGAATCTCTATTCCCCTGATGATATCGGGTGTTGTGCTTTTAATCTCTGGTAGCATAACCTTGCTTAGTGGCAATCCAACCTTTATCAAAATGAAGCCAACAATAGTATATTCTATATTTGGTATTATATTACTGGGTGGATATATAATGAAAAAGCCTATGATTAAAGAGGTTTTAGGTAGTGCATTCTCTATGACTTATAATAATTGGATGATCCTGACTAGGAGGTTTGCTTATTACTTCTTTTTTATGGCGATTACTAATGAAGTGATCTGGAGATGTTTTTCTGAGAATTTCTGGGTTAATTTTAAAGTATTTGGGGCTTTTCCTATAACTCTCATATTTATTTTCTTGCAGGCTCCATTTTTGATGCAGAATAAGCAGGACAATTCACCATTATGAAGCGTAAAATTGAAGGTGCTAAAAATGTGATATTAGTAGCATCTGGGAAAGGTGGGGTTGGAAAATCTACTATTGCCTTAGCTTTGGCAGAAATCTTGCAATTGCAGGGAGCAAGAGTAGGTATATTAGATGCAGACATTTATGGGCCATCCATTCCCACTATGCTAGGAATAAACCAAAAGCCAGAGCTTGAGGATAAGAAGTTACTTCCAATTTTGCATAGAGATTTTCAGGTAATGTCGATTGGGTTTGTGACTACAGCGGAGGGGGCGCTTGCCTGGAGGGGGCCCATGGCAACTAAGGCCTTATACCAGATTCTTGGCGCTACAAAATGGAATAATCTAGATTACCTGATCATTGATATGCCACCTGGTACCGGAGATATTCACTTAAGCATTCTAGAAAATTATCAAATAGATTCAGTATATATGGTAACAATTCCTTCTCTTGTATCTTTGAGGGATGTTGAAAAATCTATCTCTTTATATCAAACTTTTGGAGTGGAAATAGCTGGAATAATCGAGAATATGTCGGGCAGTTTTTTTGGTAATGCGGGAGAGGTTTTGGCTGAGAAATATAATATTGACCTTAAAGGAAAAATCCCCCTAATTCCTTCTATATCAGAGAAAATGGATAGGGGGGAGCCGGTTGGTGATCTGATAAAAGATCATATTGACTTATAGGTTTCTTAGTTTGTGATAAGGCTTTTCGTGTTGTCTTAAGATGCTGCATTATAGTGTGAGGTGTCAGTCAAATCAAGAGCTCGTATTTCTAGTCATTTCATACATTATTATGCTTGCTGCTATGGATACATTGAGGCTTTCCATTTGGGCTTTAATAGGGATTTTTACTAACATATCGCAGTTTTTTTTGACTAAATCTCTAAGTCCCTTGCCCTCAGACCCCATAATAACTGCAATTTTACTATCGAAGAGTTTTTGGTTATTGCCCAGGGTTTCTGTTGCGCTTCCATCTGTGCCTATAATCCAAAAATCTTCCTTTTTCAGGTCTTTTACAATGTTGGAGATGTTTGTGATTTCTACTAGGGGGACAATGTCTAATGCTCCGCTTGCAGCTTTTGCTACAACTCCATTTTCTGAAACGGCACCATCCTTTGGGTATAGTACTGCATCTACGCCAAAAGCGGCGGCAGATCTTAAAATAGAGCCAAGATTTTGTGGGTCCGTAACTTTGTCTAATATAACAATCTTTGAAAGGTTTTGGGGTATAGAGGATAATTTAACGGGCTGAACAAGGGCAGCTATATCTTGCGCCTGCGTGTTTGGGAGGAGCTTTTTAAAGCCGTTTTTATCTAGGGAAATAATATTTTTAATCTTGGAGGTAGATTGAAAATCCTTTACTTGGTTAGGGGGGCAATAGATAGTCTCTATTTGCCTTTGGGGATTTTTAATGGCAGCGCTTACTGCGTGCTTTCCGTAGATTATATATGGTTTCATATTCAAAATTATATAAGGGTTTTTGTGATTATATCGATAACTTTGAAATATTATACAAAAACATCTTGCAAAAACTACTTATTTGTTATATTTTACCGGCAATTCAGACGCTGGAGGGGTGGCCGAGTGGTTAAAGGCAGCAGACTGTAAATCTGCCCGCATTTGCGTACGCAGGTTCGAATCCTGCCCCCTCCACCACCTACCAATATGGTTGATTGTGGTGGGTAGCAAAAATGCGGGTGTAGCTCAATGGTAGAGCTCCAGCCTTCCAAGCTGGCGGCGTGGGTTCGATTCCCATCACCCGCTCCAGATTTTTGTTGCGCAGGTGATTAACATCATGTATAGTGCTGTGATCATTTTTAGAAAATATAAAAAAATTTTTAGGGGTATTTAAAATGAGTAAGGAAAAGTTTGAGAGGAATAAGCCACATTGTAATGTGGGGACAATAGGTCACGTTGACCATG